>OCTW011532806.1_pt1 | contig 33703 bp, 33 predicted proteins | sample 1539671 | NCBI WGS metagenome assembly OCTW01 (sample SAMN02144230, study PRJEB22623) | gut metagenome | biome: sheep rumen | host: Ovis aries | place: New Zealand
TAGGATTGCTTGTGGTTAATGTCTTAAGTCTTGTGCAGTTATCACAATTGCAAATGGAGAAAATTGACGAGTATTACAATACCAAACATCCCATTCAACGCAAAAAACATACCTTTATCTGGGGAAATCCAGCGGATGTTCGAGCTAGTTTCTATGACTCAGACATGTTTAAACTCTTGGATATTGTGTCAAAATCAACACCTGATTACTTGCCAACCAATAAATCAAATAAAGATAACAAGTATGTTTTGTATGAAGAGTTTGTTCTGGGGCATACAGGTGCTTTTAAAAAGACCCAAGGTGATAATAAACTAACTCTGACATGGACTGCAGATGTTAGTGACTGGGCAATTATTCCGGTAGTCAAATACAAAGATACCCAATTAACCCTTAATGGTAAGAAATTAAGTGATAAAGATTACACACTATCTGGTATTGGAACACCAACTGTCATGCAAAAAGCAGGTAAAAATACCTTAACGATTACTTATCATATCAGTGCATGGTTCAAACCCTTGATAGTTGTTAATATCCTATCATGGATAGTAACAGTAGCTTATATTCTGATTAGGAGGATTAAAGACTAGAGCCACAGCTCTGGTCTTTTTACTTTGAAATTTCAAAGTAGCTGTCGTGCAAAATAGCTGTAAACTCTTTCAAAAAATGATAAAATAAAGAAGCATAGAATTTAAAAAGGAGGGTCGCTTAATGAAATTTCTAGAATTGAACAAAAAGCGCCATGCCGTCAAAACTTTCAATGACAAGCCTGTAGATTACAAGGATTTGCGCACAGCTATTGAGATTGCTACTTTAGCTCCTAGTGCAAATAATATTCAACCTTGGAAGTTTGTGGTTGTCCAAGATAAAAAAGAAGAACTTGCTAAAGATCTTCCAGAGATTAATAAAAAACAAGTCCAAGAAGCTCAGTATGTTGTAGCGCTCTTTACGGATACAGATTTGGTTCAACGTTCACGTAAAATTGCCCGTATCGGTGTTAAGTCTTTGGATAATACTAAGCTTGGTTATTACATGGAAACTTTGCCTGCTCGCTATGCTGATTTTGATGAAAAACGTAAAGGTGAATACCTTGCTTTAAATGCTGGTATTGTTGCTATGAATTTAGTTCTTGCTTTGACCGACCAGGATATTTCTTCAAATATCATTCTTGGTTTTGATAAGTCATTAACTAATGATATTCTAGAAATTGATAAACGTTTTCGTCCAGAGCTTTTGATAACCGTTGGTTACAGTGATAATAAACCTGAGCCAAGTTATCGCCTGCCAGTTGATGAAATTATTGAACGTCGTTAAGGGCGCCAATTTAGGATTTATGCAGAAAACTTGGTTTGGAAAATCATCAAACGAGGTTTACAAATCTTAAAATATGAGTTACTATTGGTAAGTTGACTCAAACGATAAAATATTGGCAGTTTTTCTTTCGTCGGAAAAACTAGCCCTATGGAGGAGTTATAAGAAATGACAGTAGACTTTAAAGCAGAAGTTGAAAAACGTAAAGATGCCATGATGGAAGATCTCTTTGCACTTTTGCGCATCAACTCTGAACGTGATGACAGCAAAGCTGACAAAGAACACCCATTTGGACCTGGTCCAGTTAAAGCGTTGGAACAATTCTTGTCAATGGCTGAACGCGATGGTTACAAAACTCGTAACATCGATAACTATGCTGGTGACTTTGAATTTGGTGAAGGTGATGAAGTTCTAGGTATCTTTGCTCACTTGGATGTTGTGCCTGCAGGTAGCGACTGGGACACAGATCCATATGAACCAGTGATTAAAGATGGTCGCCTTTATGCGCGTGGATCATCTGATGATAAGGGTCCTACAATGGCATGTTACTATGGTCTTAAAATCATCAAAGAACTTGGTTTGCCAGTTTCTAAAAAAGTTCGTTTCATCGTTGGTACTGACGAAGAATCAGGTTGGGGCGATATGGAATACTATTTCGCACACAACGGTTTGAAAGATCCTGACTTTGGTTTTGCTCCAGATGCGGAATTCCCAATTATCAATGGTGAAAAAGGTAATATTACTGAATACCTTCACTTCGCAGGAAGTAACAATGGTGCTTTCACATTGAATACCTTTGAAGCTGGTCTTCGTGATAACATGGTTCCAGAATCAGCAACAGCCGTCTTTACTGCAGACAGCACGTTGGCTGAACTTCAAGAAAAATTAACAGCATACACAACAGCTGAAAACTTGACTGCTGAACTTACTCAAGAAGGCGACGCTTTCCGTTTGACAGTTGTCGGAAAATCAGCTCACGGTTCAACACCAGAACTTGGTATCAACGGTGCAACATACCTTGCAAAATTCTTGAACCAATTTGCCTTTGATGGTGCTGCTAAAGCTTATCTTGATACAACAGCTAATGTTCTTCACAAAGACTTTGCTGGTGAAAATCTTGGTGTAGCTTACACAGATGCTAAAATGGGTGCTCTTAGCATGAACGCTGGTGTCTTCAAATTTGACCGCAACTCAGATGACAACACAATCACACTTAACTTCCGTTACCCACAAGGAACTGATGCTCAAACAATCAAGGCTGAGCTTGAAAAACTTGATGGTGTGACAGCAGTGACATTGTCAGAGCACGAACACACTCCACACTATGTTCCAGCTGATGATCCATTGGTTTCAACACTTCTTTCAGTTTACGAAAAACAAACTGGCTTGAAAGGTTACGAACAAGTTATCGGTGGTGGTACATTTGGTCGTCTTCTTAAACGCGGTGTTGCCTTCGGTGCTATGTTCCCAGACTACGTGAACACAATGCACCAAGCAAATGAATTTGCTGACGTTGAAGATCTTTACCGTGCAACAGCTATCTACGCTGAAGCTCTTTACGAATTGATCAAATAATAACCTTTAAATTGAAAAGAAGAGTTTTTTACGACAAAGACTCTTCTTTATTTTTAGAAAGAAGTGATGATATGGACAGCCTTGAACAATTGATGGCTGATATTATGGCTGATGAGCAAAATGCTAGCTACACAAAACAAGGCATCAAACCACTTTTTACAGTTCCAAAAACAGCTCGAATTAATATTGTTGGACAAGCTCCTGGCATTCGTGCGCAAGAGTCGGGACTGTATTGGAATGACCCAAGTGGTGATAATTTGCGAAAATGGCTTGGTGTTGACCGAGAAACTTTTTACGAATCAGGACTTTTTGCTGTGGTTCCAATGGATTATTATTTCCCAGGTAAAGGAAAATCTGGTGATTTAGCGCCTCGTAAGGGTTTTGCTGATAAATGGCATAAACGTACTTTAGCTTTGGCTCCAGATATTGAATTACATATTTTAGTAGGTTCTTATGCGCAGCGTTATTACTTGCACCAAAAATCTTCGGCAAAATTAACAGAAACTGTAAGACACTATCAAGATTACCTACCAGAATTTTTTCCATTGGTTCATCCATCACCACGAAATAACATCTGGCAACGTAAGAATCCTTGGTTTGAAGCAGAAGTCATCCCAGAACTTCAAAAACGAGTTAAAAGTATTTTAGAAAAATAGGTATTAAAAAACTCGCCAAATTTGGCGAGTTTTTCCTATTTTCCAAGACAGAATTGTGTGAAGAGTTTTGTGATGAGTTCGTCTGGTGCTGCTTCACCAGTGATTTCTCCAAGAATTTCCCAACAACGTGTTAAATCAATTTGTAGAAGGTCGACTGGCATTCCAGCTTCAAGTCCTTCGTTAACAGATTGAAGGCTTTGAACAGCTTTTTCAATCAAAGCAATATGACGAGCGTTTGACAGATATGTGGCATCCTTTTCAACGATACCAGCATTATCAAAGAAGATTTGATTGATACGTTCTTCAATCAAATCAATGTTTTGATTTTTAAGCACTGAGATGCGAATGACATCATCCGGTAATTGATCAGCTTCAATTTTTTCTGGCAAGTCTGTCTTGTTAAGCAAGATGATGCGGTTACTATTTTTACTTAGTTCAAGAAGTGCACGGTCTTGATCAGTGAGTGGTTCAGAACTGTTAAGGACAAGAAGAACCAAATCAGCTTCTTCGAGAGCTTTTTTAGAACGTTCCACACCAATTTTTTCAACCACGTCATCAGTTTCACGGATACCAGCTGTATCGACCAATTTCAAAGGTACACCTTTGATGTTCACGTATTCTTCAATCACATCACGGGTTGTTCCTTCGATATCTGTAACGATGGCTTTATCTTCGCGAAGAAGATTGTTCAAAAGACTTGATTTACCAACGTTTGGACGTCCAATGATAGCAGTAGACAAACCTTCACGAAGAATTTTACCACGTTTTGCAGTGCGCAAGAGATTTTCCAAAAGTTCTTGGAATTCTTGTGTTTTTTCGCGAATCAATGCTGTTGTCATTTCTTCAACATCATCGTATTCAGGATAGTCAATGTTTACTTCAACTTGAGCCAATGTATTAAGGATTTCTTGACGCGTATCGTTGATGAGTTTTGACAGTGAACCATCCAGTTGTTTAACAGCAATATTCATTGCTTTATCAGTTTTGGCACGGATAATATCCATGACAGCTTCAGCTTGTGTTAAATCAACACGGCCATTCAAAAATGCACGTTTGGTAAATTCACCAGGTTCAGCAAGACGAGCTCCTTGGCGTAAAACCAATTGCAAGATTTCATTAGTGACAGCAACACCACCGTGTGTGTTGATTTCAATCACATTTTCGCGTGTGAATGTTTTTGGTGCTAGCATAACAGACACCATTACCTCATCAAGAATCTCATCATTATCAGGGTCTACAATGTGACCGTAGTTGATAGTGTGAGAGGCAACTTTGCTAAGGTCTTTTCCACGATAAACTTTTTGGGCAATAGCTAATGCAGCTGTCCCAGAAAGTCTAACAATACCAATTGCCCCTTCACCAAGTGGTGTTGAAATCGCAGCAATTGTATCGAATTCCTTTGTTATCATTACCATTCATTCCTATCTATTTTTGTTACATTTTTTTCAAAATAAATCTTATTTAATTGTAACGCAAAAGCCCCTTTCAAGCAACTTAAAGCGATTATTCAAGTAAAGGCAGAAGAAAGAAAATTTTTTGAATTTTCACAAAAGAAAAATTGAGAGAAGTTTACATTCTCTAGCAATCAATCCTAGCAAAATTACCCCAAATCATGATATAATAAATAGTTGGAAATAGATATTTTTTTGTTTTTTATATAAATTAGGTGAGGTTGTTATGGAAAAACTTAAAAAAATGGCTGGTGTCACAGCTGCCCAGTATGTTAAAGACGGTATGGTCGTTGGACTTGGAACTGGTTCAACAGCTTATTTCTTCGTTGAAGAAATTGGACGTCGTATGAAAGAAGAAGGCCTTAAAGTTGTTGGTGTCACAACTTCAAGTCAAACAACTGCTCAAGCAGAAGGCCTTGGTATTCCTTTGAAAGCTGTTGATGACATTGATGTTATCGACGTTACTGTTGACGGTGCTGACGAAGTTGATAGCAACTTCAATGGTATCAAAGGTGGCGGCGGTGCCCTTCTTATGGAAAAAATCGTTGCAACACCAAGTAAAGAGTATATCTGGGTTGTCGATGAATCTAAATTAGTCGATAAACTTGGTGCTTTCAAATTGCCAGTTGAAGTTGTTCAATATGGTGCTGACCGCATTTTCCGTGAATTTGAGAAAAAAGGTTACAAACCATCATACCGCATGGCAAACGGCGAACGCTTTGTCACTGATATGAAAAACTATATCATCGACCTTGACCTTGGTGTCATTGAAAATCCAGTCGAACTTGGTAAAGAATTGAAAGCCATGGTCGGTGTTGTTGAACATGGTCTTTTCAATGGTATGGTTAATAAAGTTATCGTTGCCGGAAAAGATGGCGTTAAAATTTTAGAAGCTAAATAAGAAAGTTTACAGGAGATGTTTTGACTGATGTATGGCCGATAGTCTCCTGTTTATATGTTATCAAAAAATTATTATTTCTAATCATTATTGCTAAGATAATGATTAGGAGGTTTTGGGTGCCAACCGTAACCACCCTAGAGTAGGAAAAATATGTCAACATTTAATCGTATTCACCTTGTTGTGCTTGATTCAGTCGGAATTGGTGCAGCACCAGATGCCAATAACTTTGTCAATGCTGGTGTTCCTGATGGTGCGTCAGACACACTTGGTCACATTTCAAAAACAGTCGGACTTAACGTTCCAAACATGGCTAAAATCGGTCTTGGAAACATTCCGCGTGAAACACCTTTAAAAACTGTTCCAGCTGAAGCTCAACCAACAGGTTATGCAACTAAACTTGAAGAAGTGTCACTTGGTAAAGACACAATGACTGGTCACTGGGAAATTATGGGACTTAATATTACAGAACCATTTGATACTTTCCTTGGTGGATTCCCAGAAGACATTTTGACAAAAATTGAAGAATTTTCAGGTCGTAAAGTCATTCGTGAAGCTAATAAGCCATATTCAGGAACAGCAGTTATTGATGATTTTGGACCACGTCAAATGGAAACTGGCGAATTGATTATCTACACATCAGCTGACCCAGTTCTTCAAATCGCAGCCCACGAAGACGTTATCCCAGTAGAAGAACTTTACAAAATCTGTGAATACGCACGTTCAATCACACTAGAACGTCCAGCACTTCTAGGTCGTATCATTGCACGTCCATACGTTGGAGAACCTGGAAACTTCACACGTACAGCTAACCGTCGTGACTATGCATTGTCGCCATTTGGACCAACTGTTCTTAACAAATTAGCTGACGCTGGTGTACCAACTTACGGCGTTGGTAAAATCAATGATATCTTCAACGGTTCAGGTATCACAAATGATATGGGGCACAATAAATCAAACATGCACGGTGTTGATACTCTTCTTAAAACAATGCAGTTGCCTGAATTCACAAAAGGTTTGTCATTTACAAACCTAGTGGACTTCGACGCGATGTATGGTCACCGTCGTAACGCTCAAGGTTACCGTGATTGCTTGGAAGATTTTGACAAACGTATGCCAGAAATCTTAGAAAACATGAAGGAAGATGACCTTCTATTGATTACTGCTGACCACGGTAATGATCCAACTTACACAGGAACAGACCACACACGTGAATATATTCCACTTTTGGCTTACAGCCCATCATTCAAAGGAAATGGTGTCTTGCCAGTCGGACATTTTGCGGACATCTCAGCAACAATTGCTGAAAACTTTGGTGTTGAAAAAGCAATGATTGGTCAATCATTCTTAGATAAATTAGTATAAGAGGTTAAATATGTCTACCATTATTGAAAAAATTGAAGAAGCTCGTCAGTTTCTAGTGTCACAAGCCTGTGATGCTCCAGAATTTGGATTAATCCTTGGTTCAGGTTTAGGCGAGCTTGCTGAAGAAATTGAAAATGCTGTTGTTATTCCATATAAAAAAATCCCAAACTGGGGTAAATCAACAGTAGCAGGACACGCAGGACAATTGGTTTATGGTGACCTTGGTGGTCACAAAGTCCTTGCTCTTCAAGGTCGTTTCCACTTTTATGAAGGAAACCCAATGGAATTAGTAACTTTCCCAGTTCGTGTGATGAAAGCTCTTGGTTGTAAAGGACTTATCGTGACAAATGCTGCGGGTGGAATCGGCTTTGGTCCTGGAACATTGATGGCAATCTCTGACCACATCAACATGACTGGTCAAAATCCACTGATTGGTGCTAACCTTGATGATTTTGGTCCACGTTTCCCAGATATGTCAGATGCTTACACAGCTGATTATCGTGCTATTGCTCATAAAGTGGCAGAAAAAATCGGTATCAAACTTGATGAAGGTGTTTACCTTGGTGTATCAGGTCCTTGTTACGAAACACCTGCTGAAATTCGTGCTTTCCAAACACTTGGTGCTGATGCAGTTGGTATGTCAACAGTTCCAGAAGTTATTGTTGCCGCACACTCTGGTTTGAAAGTCTTGGGAATTTCTGCTATTACAAACCATGCAGCTGGTTTCCAAAGTTCACTTAACCACGAAGAAGTGGTTGCTGTAACACAACAAATTAAAGAAGATTTCAAAACACTTGTTAAAGCTGTTTTGGCAGAACTTTAATCATTTTATTCTATGAAACGCAAAAAACAAACACATGAGGTCTTCGTTTTTGAGGACCTTATATGCCCTTACTTTCAAATTAACTATTTTTAGCTAACTTGAAATAAGTCATGTTTTAGAACAATTTTTAAATGCCATTACAAAATAATCGATTTCAAAATTTTAGCTACTGTTTACGTTTTGGAGTAGTCTTGCTTACAACGAGTCTTGTTGCTGGGTTAGGCGGTATTTTACTTCATGAATTCTTAGAATTGGTCGAGAAGGTTGTTTTAGGGCATGGTGAAGAGACAAAAGTGCTAGCTATTTCTCAGAGACAATTTCTAATGATTGTTGTTGCTGGGATTATTTCAGCGTCAATCTGGTATATGTTGCAACGAAAAAATCGTCGCATTATCTCTGTTAAATCTCAGATGAAAGCAGATAATCCATGTTCTGAACGTCCAGCTTTAGGGATTCACTTGATGAATATTCTCTTACAGGTAGCTTCGGTTGGTGCGGGATCTCCGATTGGAAAAGAAGGAGCGCCACGAGAGCTTGGGGCACTTGGAGCAGGTCGTATTTCTGATTATATGCGTTTAAACTTGCCTGATAGACGCCTTGCAATTGCTTGTGGGGCCTCAGCTGGTCTCTCAGCAGTTTATCAAGTACCAATTGCTAGCATCTTTTTTGCTTTTGAGACTTTAGGTGTTGGGCTCTCATTGATGAATGTTATGGCTGTGTCTCTGACAAGTATTTTTGCTAGTCTTATTGCAGGACTTGTTATATCAGATGCACCACTTTATCATGGTGGCCAAATTTCGCTCAATCTTGCCACTTGTCTGCTGGCAGTGTTAGTAGCTGTGTTGATTACCCCTCTTGCAGAAGTTTTTCGACGTCTAACCCAAAAAGCTCAAGTTGGCAAAGAGACTCATGAAGCCATCTTATGGAAGTTACCTTTAACTTTCTTACTTTTAGCTAGTGTTGCCCTCTATTTTCCAGAGATTTTGGGGAATGGCGGAGCTTTGGCGCAAGATGTTTTTGATGGCATGGCTGTATCTTATGCTATTCCTATTCTTATCATCAAAGCTTGTCTTGTCTTATTGACGCTAAAAAATGGCGCATACGGAGGTACCTTGACACCATCGTTTTCAATGGGGGCAGTTTTAGGATTTCTATTTGCTGTGCTTTGTCAGTTAGCTTTTCCAGATATTTCGATGAACTCAGCCATGCTAATTGGATTAAGTGTCTTTTTAGGGATTACAATGAATGCTCCCTTAACAGCAGTCGGATTAGTTGTCTCATTTACAGGGCAAAATTTACAAGCTTTGCCAGTTTTACTCATTGCGGTAGCGGTAGCTGTTTGTATAAATAATATTTTTAAACGTATTGAAAGGAATTTTTATGTCAATCCATATCGAAGCCAAACCAGGCGAAATTGCAGATAAAATCTTACTTCCAGGAGATCCTCTCCGTGCAAAATTCATCGCAGAAAACTTCTTAGAAGATGCTGTCTGCTTTAATAATGTTCGTGGTATGCTTGGTTTTACAGGAACTTACAAAGGTCATCGTGTCAGCGTTATGGGAACAGGTATGGGTATGCCATCAATCTCAATTTACGCGACTGAATTAATCCAATCATACGGTGTTAAAAAATTAATCCGTGTTGGAACAGCAGGTTCACTTAACAAAGACGTTCACGTGCGTGAACTTGTTTTGGCACAAGCTGCTGCAACAACTTCAAGCATGATTAAAAACGAATGGCCACAATATGATTTCCCGCAAATCGCTGACTTCACTTTGCTTGATAAAGCATATCACATTGCACAAGACCTTGGCATGACAACTCATGTTGGTAGCGTCTTGTCAGTTGATGCTTTTTACTCAGACTTTGCTGCAAACAACGTCAAACTTGGTCAACTTGGTGTTAAAGCCGTTGAGATGGAAGCTGCTGCTCTTTACTATCTCGCTGCAAAACACGGTGTTCAAGCGCTTGGTATCATGACAATCTCTGATAGCCTTGTTGCTGACGAAGACACAACGGCTCAAGAACGTCAAACAACTTTCACTGACATGATGAAAGTTGGTCTTGAGACTCTTATTGCTGATTAATGCAGGAGATTTACGAGACAATAGGCATCCTTTTGGATGTCTATGCTTATAATCACGCTTGGAAAATAGCAGAGCAGCAAGTGAATTTTCCAACGCAAAGCCGCTATCTTTTAGAAATGCTAAAAGAACGCCGTGAACTAAATATTGATTTTGCCTTTGCACATCAAGCTGAAAATCGAGCTATTTTACGTCGCTATGACTTCGATATAATAGCTAACCATCACCGCGAAGAGCAGCTGGCTAATTACATCATGGACTTGGAGGCTAAGGTCAGAGATGGTAACATTATCGATTTTGTGCGCTCTGTTAGCCCAATTCTTTACCGACTCTTTTACCGCTTGGCTAAACGTGATATTCCAAATCTTGAGGACTTTATTCATGATGCCAAGAATGACCAATATGATACTTGGCTTTTTGCGGAAATGAAGCAGAGCGATTATGCTATTTTTCACAAATACCTAACCACTCGTCGTGATGCAAAGGTAACGTCTCGTAGTTTAGCGGAGCTTTTACAATACAGTCAGCTTCCAGAGCATATTAAAGAACTGATCGTAGAACTTCGTCAATTTGAAAAATCAGTCAGAAATCCTCTAGCTCACCTCATCAAACCTTTTGATGAAGAAGAGTTACACCGAACAACAAATTTCTCGTCGCAAGCCTTCTTAGACAAAATCATCGACTTAGCTATTTATGCTGGTGTCAAATATGATAAAGAAAATTTCTATTTTGATAGCGTTAATGAGATGATTAAAGAAGAACTGAAGGATTGAAAAATACCACTTGGAAATTTTCCAAGTGGTATTTTGGTTATTTGGAACGAAAAGATGCCAAAAAGCTCACATCATACCATAAAAAATGATAAATAAGTGTTTCCAACGGAAAAAATGTGCTATAATACAGTTATCAGAATATTCAGAAAAGAGGTGGGCGGTATGTCATTAATCAAAATCGACATCGATGATGAGCTAAGAAATGAAGCTTCAAAAATCTACCGAGAACTAGGTCTTGATATGTCGACAGCTATTCGTTTATTTCTGGTTCAAAGTGTGATAACAAAGGGGCTTCCATTTCCGATTAGACTTGAAAGTGATATTCTTTCAAGACTAAACGTGAAATAGCAGAACTGGAAGATTAACCTTTCATAATATCTTATCAAAAACGCCAATGATTTTATAATCATTGGCGTTTTTACATACTCTTAAAAGGTTGTTTCTTCCAAAAGATAGTCAATGAAACGTTCGCCCATTTTAGAAAGGTTAGCTTTTTCGTGGCGAATGTAGACAATATCAATCATATCTTCAACATCAAGTGGAATAGATACAATATCATCTCCGTTTAAGTTGCTGTTTAAGATACCAGTCGCAATGGTATAGCCATCAAGACCAATCAAAAGATTGAACAGTGTAGCACGGTCACTAACAACGATTGATTTTTTGTGCGGAATTTGAGATAGAATCTCTTCAGAGAAGTAGAATGAGTTGTGAATTCCTTGATCGTAGCTTAGGTAAGGGAAATCTTCAAGATCTTCCATAGTCACGAGTTTTTTCTCAGCTAACGGGTTGTTTTTGCTGACGAAAATGTGTGGACGTGTCTTAAAAAGACTTGTATAAGTCAAGTGATTGTCGTCAAACATCTTAGTCAAAACGTCGCGGTTATAGCTGTTTAAGAATAGTACTCCGATTTCTGAACGAAAATTTTTGACGTCATCGATGATTTCATATGTTCGGGTTTCACGAAGAAAGAGTTCATAACGTGACATATCAGTTCCCTTGAGTAAAGAAACGAAAGCATTGACCACAAAAGCATAGTGTTGAGCAGAGACACTAAAGAGTTCACGATTGGTATTTTTACTCTTGTAACGTTCCTCAAGAAGTGCAGTCTGTTCAAGGATTTGACGCGCATAAGATAGAAATTCGACACCATCTTTTGTTAAGGTAATTCCTTTAGGATTTCGAATAAAAATTTCAATCCCCATCTCACGTTCCAAATCACGAACAGCATTTGACAAACTTGGTTGAGTAATAAAGAGTTGCTTGGCAGCTTCATTCATACTGCCCGTTTCCACGATTTTAACGATGTAATGTAATTGTTGTATTCTCATAGCCTTAGTTTAGCTCAAAATCGCAAATCCCGCAAGTAGACGACGTTTTCTTATGATGGGAGTTGCTTTAAAAACGAATGTTTACAATACAGCAACAAAATTACAAAAAGATAACTAAAACGTAACATTTTAGTGATTGATTTACTTTTCTTAAAATAAAACGCTTATATTTCTCAAATAATGCTTTAGGAAGCGCCTACAAACGTAAAGGTTTAGAAAATTATAAAATTGCAAAACTATTACAAAAGTGCTAAAATAGGAACGTTAATATCCTTATAGGAATCGGAGATTTAAAATGCCTACACATTCACGTCATAGAAGACATCATAAGAGTTCACGTTCATATTCTCGTTTTGATACGAAGACGATAGTAAATAGTGTTTTATTAGTGTTGTTTGCTTTGTTAGCGGGAATCGCAACTTATCTCATGTATGCCAATAATATTCTAGCTTTTCGTCATCTGAATATTATCTACACCGTTTTACTAGTTGCTGTATTCCTTATATCTTTGGTTTTGATAATTCGGAAAAAAGGGAAAATCGTTGTGACAGTTCTCTTAGTTATTTTTTCAATTATCGCAGCTATTTCACTTTTTGCCTTTAAATCATTGATTGACGTAGCTGACAATATGAACGAATCAGCTTCATATTCAGAAATTGAGATGAGTGTTGTGGTGCCAGCAGATAGCTCGATTTCAGATGTGACAGAATTATCAAGTGTTCAAGCACCGACTAATGCTGACGGCAGCAACATTGATGCCTTAATCTCACAAATCAAATCTGACAAAGGTGTTGATTTAGCGACAGAAACAGTAGATTCTTATCAAGCTGCTTATGAAAATTTGATTAATGGTTCAAGTCAAGCAATGGTTTTGAACAGTGCTTATTCAAGCTTACTTGAGCTATCATATGATGATTACGAATCAAACTTGAAAACAATTTATACCTATAAAATTAAGAAAAGTGTTTCAAGCGAAGCAAAATCATCTGACGCTAATGTCTTTAACATTTATATTAGTGGTATTGATACCTATGGTTCTATTTCGACCGTTTCACGTTCAGATGTTAATATCATCTTGACAGTGAATATGAATACACACAAGATTTTGATGACCACAACGCCACGTGACTCATATGTTCAAATTCCAGACGGCGGTGCAGATCAATACGATAAACTGACACACGCTGGTATCTATGGTGTTGAAACATCTGAAAAGACACTAGAAAATCTTTATGGTATCGATATTGATTATTATGCCCGTATCAACTTCACATCATTTATGAATCTGATTGATGCTATTGGTGGTGTGACAGTTTATAATGATCAAGCCTTTACTTCTTATACTAATAGTAACTATTCATTTGAAGTTGGAAATGTTAACTTAAGTTCAGGTGAGGAAGCACTTGCTTTTGTTCGTGAACGCTATAGTCTTGATAATGGCGACTATGATCGTGGTAATAATCAAATCAAAGTTATTCAAGCTATTGTTAATAAATTAACATCGTTAAATTCAATTTCAAATTACTCAACAATTATTTCTACCTTGCAGGATTCTATTCAAACTGATATGTCATTAGATACAATGATGAGCCTTGCTAATGCACAGCTTGATTCAGGTAAGAAATTTACCATCACATCACAAGAAGTAACTGGTACAGGTTCAACAGGAGAATTGACTTCTTATGCCATGCCAACTGCAAGTCTTTATATGATTCAGTTGGATGATGCTAGTGTAGCAAGTGCATCGCAAGCTATTAAAGATGTTATGGAAGGTAAGTAGATGATTGATATTCATTCACATATTGTTTTTGATGTAGATGACGGACCAACTACTATAGAAGAAAGTTTAGCCTTGATTGGTGAAAGTTATCGTCAGGGTGTACGTACGATTGTCTCAACGTCACATCGTCGTAAAGGAATGTTTGAAACACCAGAAGATAAGATTTTTGCTAATTTTAGCCAAGTCAAAGAAGCTGCTGAAGCTAAATATGAAGGATTAGAAATTCTATATGGTGGTGAACTTTATTATAGTAGTGATATTCTTGAAAAACTTGAAAACAATCAAATTCCAAGAATGAATAATACGCGTTTTGCATTGATTGAGTTTAGTATGACAACGCCATGGAAAGATATTCATACAGCGCTTAGCAATGTGATTATGCTTGGAATTACACCAGTCGTTGCTCATATTGAACGTTATAATGCGCTTGAGTTTAATGAAGAGCGTGTTAAGGAATTGATTAACATGGGATGTTACACGCAAATCAATAGCTCACATGTTCTCAAGCCAAGATTATTTGGCGATAAATATCGTCAGTTTAAAAAAAGAGCTCGTTATTTCTTGGAAAAAAATCTTGTTCATTGTGTCGCAAGTGATATGCATAATCTTGGACCAAGACCGCCATTTATGGACGAAGCAAGAGAAATTATTACAAAAGATTTTGGAGCAAACAGAGCTTATGCTCTCTTCGAGGGGAATCCCCAAACCTTATTAGAAAATAAAGATTTATAGGAGTTAATATGAATTCAAATGACAATGCAAGTATCGAGATTGATGTGCTCTACTTGCTAAGAAAACTTTGGAGTAGAAAATTTTTCATTATTTTTATTGCACTGGTTGTTGGAACTGTGGCTTTGCTTGGTAGTGTCTTTTTAATCAAACCTAAGTATACTTCTACAACTCGTATTTATGTTGTGAGTCGAAGTAGTGATAGTAGTTTAACTAACCAAGATTTACAAGCAGGTTCTTATCTTGTTAATGACTATAAAGAAGTTATCACATCAAATGAGGTCTTATCATCTGTTATTGATCAAGAAAATTTGTCGCTATCAACCAGTGAGTTATCAGGGATGATTTCTGTTAACATTCCGACAGATACACGTGTGATTTCAATCTCTGTTGAAGATACAGATGCACAGGAAGCTTCAGATATCGCTAATACTATCCGTGAAGTAGCTGCTGAAAAGATTAAAGCTGTTACAAAAGTAGATGATGTAACAACACTTGAAGCGGCTGAGGTTGCTAGTAAGCCATCATCACCTAATATCAAGCGCAATGCTGCTTTAGGTGCACTTGTTGGTGGATTTTTGGCTATTGTTAGTATTCTTGTACTTGAAGTACTTGATGATCGCGTTCGTCGTCCAGAAGATGTCGAAGAAGTGCTTGGTATGACACTTTTAGGAGTTGTACCAGATATTGATAAATTATAAGGAGAAATTGTAATGCCACAATTAGAATTAGTGAGAGCTAAAGCTCAAATGGTTAAATCTATGGAGGAATATTACAATTCTATCCGTACCAATATTCAATTTAGCGGCCGTGATTTAAAAGTCATTACGTTGACTTCAGCTCAACCTGGCGAAGGAAAATCAACAACGTCTGTCAATCTTGCGATTTCTTTTGCGCGTGCAGGATTTCGTACACTTTTGATTGATGCTGATACACGTAATTCAGTCATGTCAGGAACGTTTAAATCTAATGAACGTTATCAAGGGTTGACAAGTTTCTTGTCTGGAAATGCAGAGTTATCAGATGTTATTTGTGACACAAGTATTGATAATTTGATGATTATTCCTGCTGGGCAAGTTCCACCAAATCCAACATCGTTGATTCAAAATGACAACTTCAAAGCGATGATTGAAACTGTTCGTGGGCTCTATGATTATGTTATCGTTGACACACCACCACTTGGTTTGGTTATCGATGCCGCTATCCTAGCGCACCATTCAGATGCAAGTTTACTTGTAACAAAAGCTGGAGCTGATAAACGCCGTACAATTACAAAACTTAAAGAACAATTGGAACAAAGTGGTTCAGTTTTCCTTGGAGTTATTTTGAATAAATACGATATTCATTTAGATAAGTATGGTTCATATGGTAGCTATGGAGGTTATGGTTCATATGGAAGTTATGGCAAGGCCGCAAAAACATCAAAAAATGGTAGAGGTAAAAAATAATTGATCTTCTACCTTAGATAGGGAAAAAGGGAGCATGTATAGCGAAGATTCGAAAAAGAAAATTTATTATCTATTAGCAGATGGTGTTGCTTTGGTGATAAGCTATCTGATTCTATCGGGTTTTTACTCATACCATTTTTTTGATAGCAAGTTTTTTGCTGTTATTTTCGGGCTCCTGATTATCATTGTGGGAGTTATGAGTGATGAGTATTCAGCTGTTTCAGAACGTGGTTATCTCCAAGAACTAAAAGCTGCTATTACTTATGGCGCCAAAGTACTTGTTCTATTTTCATTTGTGTTGATATTAGGTAAATTTCGTTTTATTTATGATGTCTCACAAATGTCATATTTCTTCTTACTTCAGATTTTTATCTTAACTTCTTTATTTGTATTCCTTGGTCGAATACTGATTAAAGCTTTATTTAAAAATCGTGTAGAAGATACCAAGAATGTTCTTTTGGTTACTGATTTTAGTACTGGTGATAATCTTGAAAAAGAACTTAATCGCTTTAACTACAAAGTAACAGCTTATATTAGTAGTTATGATAATCAAGCTGTTGAGCAACCAGTTCTAAAAAATGCTAAAGAAATTCGTAATTTTGTTGCTAACCATCAAGTTGATGAAATTTTTGTGACAACTGGTAATCAGAAAGATCACGCTGAGATTGCCCACTGTCTGAAATTGTTAGGAATTCCCACAACAGTGGCTATTGGAAATTACTCTGAATTTTACGTTGGTGATAATGTCCTTAAAAAACTTGGCAATCAAACCTTCGTAACTACGGCGGTTAATATCGTCAAATTCAGACAACTCGTTTTAAAACGTTTAATGGATATCGTTATTTCACTATTTGGAATTTTAGCGACAGCAATCATTGCGATTATCATCGCACCAATCGTGAAAAAACAATCACCAGGACCATTGATTTTTAAACAAAAACGTGTTGGTCGAAATGGTAAAGTATTTGAGATTTACAAGTTTAGAAGTATGTATATGGATGCAGAAGAACGTAAAAAAGACTTACTTGCCAAAAATGACCTTGATACAGACTTGATGTTCAAAATGGAAGATGACCCTCGTATCTTCCCATTTGGACACAAACTAAGAGATTGGTCATTAGATGAGTTTCCACAATTTCTGAATGTGTTGAAGGGAGAAATGTCGTTTGTCGGCACACGCCCACCAACGCTTGATGAATATCATCACTATGAATTACATCACTTTAAACGCCTAATGACAAAACCAGGGATCACAGGGTTATGGCAAGTTAGTGGACGAAGTGATATCACAGACTTTGAAGAAGTGGTAGCTCTTGATATGAAATATATTCAAGAATGGAATATCAGAGAAGACCTCAAGATAATTGCAAAAACATTTGCAGTCGTACTAAAAAGAGAGGGAAGTAGATAGAATTGATAGTAGAAAAAAATAGGAAAAAAGTCTCTGTAAAATTAAATATATTCATGAATTTTATTCTGACTATATCGAATTTTATTTTCCCATTGATAACTTTTCCGTATGTATCGCGTGTGCTTTTGCCTGTTGGTACTGGTAAAGTTGCCTTTGCTACCTCAATAGTTTCATATTTTTCAATGGTTGGTATGTTAGGAATTCCAACCTATGGTATTAGAGCATGCGCAAAAGTTAGAAATGACAGAGACAAATTATCAAAAACTGTTCAAGAAATTATGGTGATAAATTCTGTTGCGATGGGATTATCACTGCTTGTCTATATTATTGCCATAATCTTAGTACCTCGTATAGCACAAGATAAGGTTCTATTTATGATTAATATTGCTACTCTATTCTTTAATTTGATTGGCTGTGAGTGGCTGTATAAAGCATTGGAACAGTATTCTTATATCACTATCAGATCAATTCTTTTGAAATTAGTATCACTTGTTTTAATGTTCTTGATGGTACATCAAAAAAGCGACTATATCATTTATGGTGCAATTACTATTCTGGCAAGTGTCGGATCTAACTTCTTTAATTTTATTAACTTACGACGTTTTCTTAATCTAAAATGGTATCCTAATATGAACCTTAGTCAACATGTAAAACCTATTTTTAGTTTTTTTATGATGACTATTGCAACTACTGTATATACTAATCTTGATTCAGTAATGCTTGGATTTATGAAGGGTGATGAAGCAGTAGGATATTATAATGCTGCTGTAAAAATAAAAACAATACTTGTTAGTTTGGTAACATCTATGGGAGCTGTTCTTCTTCCTAGATTATCTTTTTACATTAAGGAAGGAAAGACTAAAGAATTTAAAGAATTAACCGTTCGTTCTTTACAATTTGTATGTTTTGTATCAATCCCTTTGTGGGTCTATTTTACAGTTTTTGCTAAGGAAGGTATTTACTTTTTGTCAGGGGATGCTTACACGGGTTCAATACTTCCTATGCAAATTATTATGCCAACCTTGTTCTTAATAGGAATTTCAAATTTATTAGGAATTCAAATATTAGTTCCAATGGATAGAGAAAACGATGTTTTAAAATCTGTTTCTTTGGGTGCAATTGTCAATCTAATAATAAATGCCATTTTTATTCCTAGGTTTGGAGCCTCAGGTGCAGCCTTTGGTACCTTAGTTGCTGAATTTTTTGTCACAAGCTATCAAATCTATGTATTACGTGATTTTTTGAAAGAAATTGTGGCTAATGTCAAATTGTATAAAAATATCATATCTACTTTATTAGCTACTATTCTTGTTTTAATAGCAAATACATTATTTATTAGTAATATTTCTTCACTCTTTATAGTATTAGTTATTTCGGCTATTATTTTTGGGCTGATTTACGGTTTAGTAGGATTGTTGCTAAAAGAAGAATTTACTACGTACTTACTACGTTATATGAAAAAATAGGAGATTTTTTATGTCAAATTATGATTATTTAGTTGTCGGTTCAGGGTTATTCGGTGCGATTTTTGCACACGAAGCTGCTAAAAAAGGAAAAAAAGTTAAAGTTATTGAAAAACGTGATCATATTGCAGGGAATATCTATACTAAGGAAGTAGAAGGTATTCAAGTGCATGAATATGGCGCACATATTTTCCATACTTCTAATAAAGAAATTTGGAATTACATTAATCAATTTGCAGAATTTAATCGCTATACAAATTCTCCAATTGCTAATTACAAAGGTGAAATTTATAACCTTCCTTTCAATATGAATACGTTCAATAAACTTTGGGGAGTTGTAACGCCAGCAGAAGCACAAGCTAAAATTGATGAACAACGTGCCGTTCTTAATGGAAAAGAACCTGAAAATCTAGAAGAACAAGCTATTTCACTTGTGGGAACAGATATTTACGAAAAGCTTGTCAAAGATTATACTGAGAAACAATGGGGTAAAGCTTGTACAGAATTGCCAGCCTTTATCATTCGCCGTTTGCCAGTTCGTTTGACTTATGACAATAACTACTTCAACGATACTTACCAGGGTATTCCAATCGGTGGTTATACACAAATCATTGAAAAAATGCTAGCGCATGATAATATTGATGTCGAAACTGGCGTAGATTTCTTTGATAATAAAGATGAATATTTGAAAGAATTCCCTAAAATTGTCTTTACAGGAATGATTGATCAGTTCTTTGATTATCAACTTGGTGAGTTAGAATACCGCAGCCTTCGTTTTGAAACTGAGCTCCTTGATATGGAAAATTATCAAGGAAATGCTGTTGTTAACTACACAGATTCTGAAACACCATACACTCGTATTATCGAACATAAACACTTTGAATTTGGAACTCAAGAGAAGACCATTATTACTAAAGAGCATCCTAAAACTTGGGAAAAAGGTGATGAACCTTACTACCCAGTAAATAACGATCGTAACAACAATCTTTATCAAGAATATAAGAAACTGGCAGATGCGCAAGGAAATGTTATTTTTGGTGGACGACTTGGACAATATCGTTATTATGACATGCACAAAGTCATCGAAGCAGCTTTGGAATGTGTAGAGAATGAATTGGATTAAATAATACTAAGGAACGGTGTTTTGAAAAACGTAAAATTAATTGTAGCAACTCATAAAAAGTTTCAGATGCCTAAAGATGCTAATCTGTACCTTCCTCTTCATGTTGGTCGTGAAGGGAAGGTAGATTTAGGTTATATAGGAGATAACACTGGAGATAATATTTCTAGTCTTAATCCTTATTATTGTGAATTGACAGGATTGTATTGGGCGTGGAAAAATCTTGAATGTGATTATCTTGGTTTAGTCCATTACCGTCGATATTTTACTAATAAAAGTCAACCTTATACTGATGACATTAAAATTGATGATGTTATTTTGTCACAAAATGATGTTGAAGAAATGTTAGATGAAACTGACGTTATTGTACCTAAAAAGCGTAAGTACTATATTGAGACACTTTATTCGCACTATGCGCATACTCTTGATGGTAGTCATTTAGATAAAACGCGTGAAATTATTGCGAAGATTTCTCCTGATTATTTAGAATCTTACGATAAAGTGATGAAACAACGCAGTGGATATATGTTCAATATGTTTATCATGAAAAAAGAATTAGTTGATGATTACCTTTCTTGGCTTTTTCCGATTTTAGATAAGCTTTATGAAGTTATTGATATGTCGAACTATAGTCCTTTTGAAGCTCGTTTGTATGGTCGTGTCAGTGAATTACTATTCAATGTTTGGTTGAACAAAAAAAATATAAAACCAAAAGAAATTCCATTTATGTACATGGAAAAAGTGAACCTGTGGAATAAAGGGAAAGCGTTCCTACAAGCTAAATTTTTAGGTAAAAAATATGGGAAGAGTTTTTAGAATAGTTAGGAAAGTAAAGTTATGATTTTAGTTTGTATTTGTTTGATTTCTTTGTTTTTTGTGATTTTAAACCTCTTTTTGACTAAGAATGATTTTTTTAATCCTGCTGTCATCTTTCCGTTGTTATTTTTGATTCAAGGAATATTTAATATATTTGCGCTAACATATTTAAATTTAGAATTCCATGTTGAAGTACTAATAATATTGTTTATATCATATCTATTATTCACTATTTTTAACTTTATTAATTTGGGGCGAAGACATAGAGAAATTAGTGGCTTTTACTTGGATAATCTGAGTGTAAATAAACCAATAGCTGTCCCGAAGTATGTATATTATTTGGCTATTTTATCATTTGTTGTTGTGATTTACTTTCAGTATAGACGCTTAGGACAAGTTGCGGCAGTAAGTGGACTCGGGGGAGCAAGTTTGACCGAGAAGATTGCTCTATATGATAAACTCATAAAATTTGATTCAAAACGTTTTTCAACTTTAAATATAAATTTACCCAGAATTGTATCAAATCTTTCGATAATAACTCAGGCATTTGGATATTTGATTGCTTATAAAATCGTTCAAAACTTTATTTCAAATAAAACATTTCAAATGTTAGATTTTAGTGTTATCATTTTGCTAGTTGGTCAAATGTATTTGGGAGGAAGTAGATCACCGATATTTCGTCTAGTAACATTTATTTTTTTCCTTTTTTATATTCTAAATTTGAATAAAGGATATACAAGAGAGCAAATGCGAAAGGTATTGAGGAAGATTGTTCAAGCTTCAATTGTTGTCGTTGCTTTGTTTACAATTAGTTTGACACTTTATGGTCGTGCTGTCGAGTATAATGTATTTCACTATTTGTATATCTATCTTGGAGCGCCTTTATACAATTTAGATTTATTTATTCAAAAATATCAGTTTCCTGTAGTTCAAGATTATTTTGGAAGTCAAACTTTTATTTCATTTTGGAATTACTGGCTCCCCAAACATAATTTACAATCAATAGAATTATATCTTCCTTTTGTAAGATACAACAGCACGTACGAATTGGGAAATGTTTATACGACTTTCTATCAATTTTTATATGATTTTGGTTATATTGGGATGTGTGTGTTAGTAGCGATTATTTCGTTTTATTATACGACTGTTTATAGAAGCATTAGGATATCTTCACACAAAAATATGTTAACAATGACTCTTTTTGTGTATGCATTTTTATTTAACGATTTAATCATGTTGATATTTTCAAATCGATTTTATGAGACGATATTAAATATAAATACATTAAAAATTTTCATTGCAGCATATATTATTAAGTCGGTATTATTTGATAATAGTTTTTATTTTGGAAATTATAAGATTAAGTTACATTAAGTTTTAGTTACTAACTAAATTTAGAAAATATCACATATATTAGAGAGGGTAGGATGGCTTCTCAAATAAGAGTATTAATGATTTTGCCTACATTTAATTATTCAGGCGGAATTGAGAGTTTTGTAATGAATAATTTACGTCATTTGAATATGAAAGAATTTCAAATAGATATTCTTTCTCACGATGTTAACGCCTTAGATTATGTTTCTGAAGTAGAAAATTTTGGAGGAAAGGTCTTTCTTTTACCTAAATTTTCTCCTAAAAACTTTTCAATCATAAAATCTAACTATGTTGACATTCTTTCGAAAAATCAATACGATGTTGTGCATTGTCATATGGCAAATGCGGCTTTTCTTTATTTGAAATACGCCCAAAAATATAAGGTACCAGTTAGAATTTTACATAGTCATCAAAATAAGGCAGCTGATACTTTGATACATTCACTTAGGAATATTCCACTTTTAGCAGTTGGGAAAAAATATGCTAATCACTGTATGGCTTGCACAGCTTTAGCTGGAGATTTTCTATTTCCAAATCATCAGTATGATATAGTTAGAAATGCAATTGATTATAGTGCGTATATTTTCGACGGTGATCGTCGCGTAGCATTACGTAAAAAATTTGGCTTTTTAAAAACAGATATTGTAATTGGTCACACCGGTAGACTTACTTCGCAAAAGAATCAAATCTTTCTATTAAGTATACTCGAAAAATTGTCTCTTCAAAATCCAAATTATAAATTAGTGCTGGTTGGTGGCGGTGAGGATAGAGAGTTATTAGAAAAAAAAGTTATAAAGCATGATTTGAGCGAAAAAGTTAAATTTCTTGGAGATAGAAATGATATTCCAGAACTGTTGCAAGTATTTGACTTATTTGTTTTTCCATCTATATATGAGGGGTTGGGAATCTCTATTTTGGAGGCACAGGCTAATGGGCTATTCTGTGTAACCTCGACAGGAGTGCCAGAAGATGCAGATATTTCTGCTAATATTGTTCATTTAGATTTGAAACAAGGTGTTGAGATGTGGTGTGAAGTTATTGCAAGAATTGATATTAGTAAAAGAAGTGAGGAGGTTGTTTTAGATCCTAAATATGATATTATAAAAAATGCAGATATATTAACAGGGTTATATAGACGTTTCTTAAATAGAAGTTAACAGAGTCAAAGGAGAATAATTTGCTAAAAGTACTTATTGTAGGAATGACAGAAAATCCTGGTGGCATGGAGAGTTTTGTACTAAACTATTTACAAAAGTTTGATAAAACAAAGCTTCAGTTTGATTTTTTATCCAATACGATGAATAATATTGCTTACGAAGATATTTTCGAATTAATGAACTGTAAAATGTATCATATTCCTTCATTTGGAAAGTCACCATTAAAAAATAAAATAGAACTTCACCGATTTTTTAAAAAAAATGCAGGTAAGTATGATGCTATCTGGGTACATTTGAATAACTTAGCAAATATTGATTATCTTAAGTTAGCTAAAAAATATAATATTCCTAGAAGGATTATTCATAGTCATAATTCTAAACATATGGAAACTGGGGTTAAGGGAGCGATAAAAAGATTTTATCATAAGAAAAATCAAATGCTGCTAAAATATTATGCTACAGATTATTGGGCATGCTCGGAAGGTGCTGCAACCTTTTTTTATGAAGATATACATACAGATAAAGTACAAATAATTCCAAATGCCATTGATGTTGCTCAATCAAAATTTAATCAAGAAGCAAGAAATAAATTGAGAAATCAAAATAATATTGCACCATCTACTTTTGTTTTGGGAAATGTTGGACGCTTGCAATATCAAAAGAATCAGGAATTTATGTTAGAGGTATTCCGTGATTTTCAGAATATAAGTAAAGATTCAAGATTGATATTAGTGGGTGATGGTCCTGATAAAGAGATGCTAATTAAAAAAACTAATGATTATAATTTGAGAGATAAGGTAATCTTTACTGGTGTTCAGAGTAATATCTCGGAATGGTTGAGTACTTTTGATGTATTTTTCTTTCCGTCAAGGTTTGAAGGATTGGGGATAGCTGCATTAGAAGCTCAAGCAAATGGTTTGCCCGTTATCACATCTACAAGTGTTACTAAAAAGGTTAATGTTACTGACTTGACAACATTTTTAGATTTAGATGCACCGATTTCTTCGTGGGTTGACGTCCTTCTTTCAGTTAAAAATAATGATAAGCGCTTAAATGGAGACTTGATTATTCAGAAATTTATTGAAAAGCATTTTGAAATTAGTATTGAAGTAAAGAGGGTACAAAAATTATTACTTGGAGAAGGAGAGTAGTATAATGGTTGAAATACCTAAGATTGATTTTGTTGTGACGTGGGTAGATAATACAGATTTGAATTGGCAGCGCTCAAAGGCTAAATATTCTGGAGATAATTCACTTAACTCAGAACATCGCTTTAGAGATATGAACACTTTTCACTACTGGTTCAGATCAATAGAAAAGTTTGCACCATGGGTTAATAAAATATTTTTAATAACCGAAGGGCATTTACCAGAATGGTTAGATACCTCTCATCCAAAACTTAGAGTGGTCAAGCATAGCGACTATATACCAAAAGAATTTTTACCTACCTTTAATTCAAATGTTATTGAGCTTAATCTTCATCGAATCCCAGAATTAAGTGAACATTTTGTTATTTTTAATGACGATTTCTTTTTGACTCAACCGTTGAAACCAGAAGACTACTTTAAAAATGGTTTGCCGAGACTTCTAGGTGTTTATCGTTTTATCATCCCATTAGAGAAGTTTAATCACATTGAGTTGAATAATATTCTGGTGATGAATAAGTATTTCTTTAATAGAAAGTCGTTAAAAAAACACCCACTGAAGTTTTTTAACTATCGATATGGTAAATCAAATTTAACTAATCTATTATCACTAGCAAAAAATGGTATTCCTGCCTACAAGGATATCCATGTTTCACAACCTCATTTGAAGTCAACTTTCAAGAAATTGTGGAGTCTTGAGCCAGAACTCTTTAATAATGTTTCTTCGAATAGATTCCGAACATTAGAAGATGTTAATCATTGGTTGATGGGATATTGGAATATTGAAACTAATATGTTTTATCCACAAGATGTAAACTTTGGTACCTATGTTTCAATAGGAGATAAGGATCGTGTGAGAGAACTACTAACATCTAAAAAGTATAAGAATATTTGTGTTAATGATGATTTTAATTCTGATAATTTTGAAATGGAAGTAAATAACTTAGTAAAAGTCTTAGATGGGATTTTCCCAGAGAAAGGATCATTTGAAAAATAAATATGAAAAAATTATCATTAGATTCTAATATTGAAGTTGTAAATGATGTAGTTGAAGCTCAAAATATTAGTAATAGACCTAAGGTTTTGATGATAGGGGCTGAAAATTTTGGACGTGGAGGTAGATCTGTTATTGCCTGGAATTTAACAGAATCTTTAGTTAAAGACTACCAGGTTGATTTCTTATCAAAAATCAAAGTAAAGGATTCTACTTATTTTGATAAAATAAAAGAGCGCCATGCTCGAATAATTATTGAACCATATAAAAAAAATAAGCTTTCTAAATTTTTGATGCGCTTTTTTATTCTTACTAAATATTTAAGGAAAGAAAAATATGTTATAGCTCATATTAACGCAGATGATGCTTGGGAAGCGACGAAAGGGATTCTTTTAGCGAAGCTTTCAGGTATAAATCGTTATGTGGTGCACGCCCACAATACTAAAAGTAAGTATCAAAATAGATTTGGGAAAATTTTAATATCACTTTCGAAAAAATATTTAAGAAAGCTCTTTTATCTTGAAAGAATTGCTTGTAGTAAAGTAGCGGCTACTTTTTTATTTGGGAGCGATGATAATGTAAGGATTATAGAAAATGGTATATCTCTTAAAGATTATAAATTTAGTGAGGCTACTCGTATAAAAATGCGAGAAAAACTTAGGTTATCAGAACATGCCAAAGTAGTTGGTACTGTTGGTCGTTTATCAGAGCAAAAAAATCCGTTATTTATCTTAAAAATAGTGGAAGAGCTTGTTAATATGGACGAATCCTATCAGTTTGTTTGGATTGGAGATGGTCCATTAAAAAATGAATTAGTAAACAAAGCAAAAGAAAAGGGAGTGTTAGACCACATTAAATTTTTAGGCAATCGATCTGATGTTAAGGATTTATTACAAGCATATGATGTGTTTATTCTCCCTTCTTTATATGAAGGATTTGGAATTGTAAATATTGAAGCACAGGCTTCGGGGCTTCCGTGTCTTGTTAGTGATGCTGTACCAGAGTTAGCAAAGGTAAATAGTAACTTTTATTTTCTATCTATCAATGAAAATGCGAAGTCTTGGGCTCAACAGATTGAAAATATCCTAAATTATCGTATTTTATTAAAAGATATGGAATCATTTGAAAAACGCGGCTTTGATATTAAGCAAGGTGCTGAAAAATTACGGACGATTTATGAAAAAGTATTATTTAAATAATTAAAAAGATAGTTGTAAAAATCATAAATATAATAGATTTTTATATAGTTTGAGAGAATTTTAAAAGAAAGGAAAACAGTAAGACTTTTGTCTAGAATGTTAAAAGATAATAAGCATGAATAGAAAAATGTATCAGATAGTTGAGATTTCAGAAACTTTAATGCATGCTGGTTCTAAGGCAACTAGTGATGTAGCTGAGATTTTGTCTCAATTAGGTGTTGAAGCACTTGAGATAATGACTATACCTGGAAATAAAAATCCAATCAAAAAGGTAAGTCGTCAGTTGAATTATGTTAACCAATGGAAAATCATATATCAAAAGGTAGAAAATGATTCAATTCTATTTCTGCAAAATCCATTTTATCATAAACAATATGGGCGTTTTACTCAGTTAAAAAATTTAAAAAAGAAAAAAAATATTAAAGTAATATCGATTGTTCATGATGTTGGGGAATTGCGAGGATCATTTAATTCAAACTATTATAAGGATGAATTTTCACAAATGATAGAACTGGCTGATATACTTATTGTTCACAACGAAAGGATGAAACAATGGTTTATTGAACATGGAGTTCCATCTTCAAAAATGTTTGTTCTTGAAATTTTTGATTATTTGACAGATAAATCTTTAAAAGAAACTTCTAATTTTGATAAAACTATAACTGTTGCTGGGAATTTAAGTAGAAATAAGTCACCTTATGTTTATAAACTTAATCAGTTATTAAATTTGAACGTTAATCTTTATGGTGTCAATTATGAATTAAATAGTGATACCACTAATGTTGTATATAAGGGGGCTTTTCCATCTAATCAAATTCCTAATGAATTGAATATTGGATTCGGTTTGGTTTGGGATGGAGATAGTCTTGAGACATGTAGTGGTGCTACGGGGAATTATCTTAAATTTAATAATCCTCATAAGTTGTCATTATATCTAGCCTCAGGCATTCCAGTTATTGTTTGGGAGGAATCCGCAGAAGCAGCTTTTGTTTTAAAACATGATGTTGGTTTTACTGTTTCATCAATTTATGAAATTACAAATCATCTAAATAAAATGACGCTACAAGATTATCTTAATTATCAGAAAAATGCAGTAAACCTTGGACAAAAGTTGCAGGATGGTTACTTTACTCAAAAAGTTGTGGCAGATGCTGTAAAAAGTTTAAAATAAATGCTTAAAGTGAGAATTTTATCGCTTTTTATCAACTTGTGCCGAGTAATAAAATTTATACTTCATCGAGAACAAATGATGTTCTCGCTTTTTTGCTGTTCAAAGCGAGGTAAATGCGTTTTTAAAACTCATCAAATTGAAGAGTAAGAGTTGATACAAGCTATAATATCTTTTAGGTTTAGGAAGATACATCATAATTTTTTGAATGAGCTCTATTAAGCTCTTTTCTAAGTATATTTTATATATATTTATATGAAATTACTTTTCTTGCGATTTTAATCAATAGAATTCTCTCCCTACTTACTATCGTTCATTTTTATTCGTTTTTTTAGGTGTGAGATTTGCAGTAAAAATTTGACATAGTTTTATTAATCTGATAGCATATACGTATGATTAAGACTTAGCTACCGCCTCTTTATAATGCGTACCAGTGCTAAGTCGTTTTTTTATGGAGAAATTATGAAAGAAGCAAAAACAATTGAGGAGCAATTAGAAATACTTGAAAAACGCGGATTGATAATTGAAAATCGTGACAGAGCTATTGAGACTCTGAGAAATGTCAATTATTATACGTTGACAGGTTATCTATTTCCCTTTAAGAAAAGTAATATCTATCAAAAAGGTACTTCAATGAATTTAGCAATTAGACTTTATCATTTTGATAACGAAATAAGAAATGTTTTAACGGCTTTAATGGTAGAAGCAGAAGAAAAACTGAAGACCAGAATTGCTTATAATATAGCTATTGCTCATTCTGATGACCCGTTGATTTACACTGACGTTAATTATTTCAAAAATCATAGTCACTTTATGGCAGATTTTCAAAGTAACGTTAGAAATAATCGTGAGGTTCCTTTTGTAAAACATCATATTCAAAAATATCGTAGTCAGTTTCCTATATGGGTTGCTGTGAATCTTTTTACTTTGGGAAATTTGAAATATTTATATAAAAATATTCCAAGTCGTGATAGGAAAAATATAAGTAGAGAATTTAATGTTTCTCCTAAAACCCTTGACAGTTGGATAGATACTCTTAGAATTTTGAGAAATAAGCTTGCCCATAATATGAGGTTATATGAGACAACGTTTCAAAAAACACCAAAGTTAGAAAAACATCATTCTATCCGAATAACGAACAATAGATTATTTGCTAATTTTGTATTACTTAAATATTTACTTGATGATAGTGAAGTTTGGCAAAGTGCAATTGTTAATTTAGATAAGATATTCGTCAAATATCAAGATAGCATTGAACTATCTTCAATTGGCTTTTCAGAAAATTGGAAGAGCATCTTAGAAAAGTAAAACGGCAATAAAATTCGTACTGAAGCAGAGGTATCTTACTTAGCCTAAAAGCAAAAAGTCCCTAAAACGTCATTGTTTTAGGGGCTTTTTTACTATCCCAGATGTTTTTTTATTCAAAAATAAAGCGATTCAATTGTACGACTTGGGCAAAAGCAAAGTTGTCTAAAATTGTTATTTTTTCAGCTCGGCGCGCTTTATAATCAAAGGTGTGTAATTGAAACGGATTAACAAAACCGTCAACTTTTTTAGACTGGACTTCGACAAGGAGTCCTTTGGCTTTTAATTTTTGTTGTCCGTGTGTTATTGGACAAACAGCGACAAATCCAGTTTGTTTATTATAATTATCACTAGAGATGACAAGAGCAGGGCGACGTTTTTGAATTTCTTTTCCCTTGGACGGATTAAAATCAATCCAGATGATATCTTGCTTTTGCGGAATATAGTTATTCATGATCTAACAATGCCACGCTTTCAAAATCATCGTCCATACGTAAATCAGAAATACCGTCAAAAGGATTAGTCATCTTGGGAACAAGCATAATGACATTATTTCGTCCTTTTTCAAGAGTAAATTCTTCACCGATGTTCACGCCTAGTTCTTTGGGGAGGGTAATAGTAATGGAATTGCCGACTTTTCTTGCTTTTACAATTGACATAATACATCTCTCCTTCTGTGTATACTTTGTATACACATTATATAAAATATACTTTTTATTGTCAATTTTAATCAATAGAATTCTCTTCCAGATTTTTATTGTTCGTTTTTTGTCTTTCTTTGCTAACTTCCTCCTCTTTTTCGTTGCTCTTTTGCCTAGCATATGTTATATTAATAGTAACGGATTGTAACGAAACTGTAATATTAATAGATAAAGGTGAGTGGTGGAAGTGATGGAAAACACTAATTCAAATAATCATCGATTGTTGATTCAAAAATTACTTGTTAGTATTCATTACTTGACACTTTTCAGAGATGAGATTGTTTTGGTTGAAAAGACTCCGTCATTGTTGGGGGCGTCTTTTTCGCCGTATGTGGTTCAATCAGAATTGGGTGAAATTTTGGCGGCTGTTGATGCGCTTTCTAAGCAAGAAAAATTGATTAAATCAACATTTTGGTATGATGAAGCATCTTTCAGATTGATGAATCATTCTTTGGATATTGTCGGTAATTGGATTCGTGGGATGATAATGTTTTAGAAATCTGTGAGTCAAAATCTGTTTTTCAAGCGATCCTTGGTGATAAGCGCCAGCGTGTTTTTGGCGTGCTGATTGATGTTTTTCTTCAATTCGAATTACCAATTTATCAATCAAGGAAGAATCAGAATACCCTATTTTAGTTGACCCTTTGCAAGCGGTAGAATATCAAAAAAGAGAAACAAAAAAAGCCGAATTATTGGCTAAAATTGATGCCTTGACCCCTAGAAAATCAGAACAGAGCCTTGAAGTTGATAAAGACAAAGATGTCCGAGATGCTCCTATCCTTGAGAATAAAGAAGATAAGCTTGTAGCTGAACTGCAATCAGTTGAGTCAAAAGTTGACGAGGAAGAACCGTCTGATGATGTTGAAGAAGAGGTTGCTAGTGTTCAGCCTGAAGTTGCGGATGCTACCGAATCGGTAGCTGAGGTCGAAGAAGAGTTTAAAGAGACAGAGAATGTGTCTGATACCCCTCTTGCTACGCTTCTTGATGAGGAAGAGTCAGAGCTGGAGCTTACAGAAATTAGTCGTGAGGCTGCTATCAAGCAATTCCGTCATTATCTTTTTGACCATAAAGGGATGATTTATGTTGCAGATGCTCAAGATGATTTAAAACGTGAAATCAAATTTTACAATGCATTTGATCGTTTTGAGGGTGCTTTTGATAAAATATCAGATATTCTAGTTCTTATGGACAAAATCCATTAATGGAAGATAGTCGCTTTGAAAGTCTTTTATCGGAGCTTCAGCACTTTTCAAATCGTTCAGATTTACACATTTCAACCTACAAAGCTTATGAATAAAAATAAAAGGCTCTTTGTCAACTGTAGTGGGTGGCAAAGTTAAGCTCTAGCGAGAACAAATGGTGTTCTCGCTTTTTTGCTTTTCAAAGCGAGGTAAATGCGTTTTTTAAAGTTGTCAAAGTTCCTGTAACCAAAAGCGTTTCGTTTAACATTTTTGATGAGCTTGTTGGTTGCTTCAAGTTTGGCATTAGAAAAGGATGATTAAGTTGAGGTAAAGCTTCCTGAATTAATCCAAAAAATTGTTCGATATTTTTTTCTTGTAAGTGGAAAAGAAGTAATTGATAAAGGTTGTAGTATTTTTTAAATTGCGGAACGTGTTTAAAAATCTTGTCTAAACACTTTTTAGGCGTTAACGTTTCTCTGAAAGTCCTTGAATAAAAAGCATTAGGCGATAGTTTTCGACTATCCTTTTGAATGAGTTTCCAGTAATATTTTAGAACACGATATTCAAGAGATTGCTCAAATTGTTTCATTATTTGAATACGTGTTTGTTTTAATGCTCTGTCATGTGTTGGACAATGTGAAAACGGTCAAGAACAATTTTAGCATTTGGGAGTGAAACAGTCCGGGAATAGACTGTTTCAGCCTGAGCCTAGAAACTGGAGAGCGAAGCAACATGATTAAAGGTATGTAATTACCAGCTATGTCCATAGTAACGATTTTCACCCCTTCTCGAGCTTCTTTAGAGTATTTGAAAAAGTGATTGCGAATGGTTGTTTGTCGTCTGTTATCAAGGATTGTAATGATTTTCTTCGTGTTATAGTCTTGAGCAATAAAAGCTAGTTTTCCTTTTTGATAAGAGAATTCATCCCAAGACAGTACTTCAGGTAAGGTTGAAAAGTTATCCTTGAACTGAAATTGTTTAAGCTTACGATACACAGTTGAGGTAGAGATGGCAAGTTTTTCATGTGCGTTAAAGCTTCTCGACTAAGTAAGAGTTGAGCTGTTTTCTGCTTCACTAGCTCAGAGATTTGACAGTTTTTCTTGACAATGTTTGTTTCGATACGGTCACTTTACGGTAGTCCTTGTATTGAAATTTTCTCTTTTAAACGAATGAGACTAGGCAGTCCGTTTATCACAATAAATGGAATCTTAGAAGGCTTTTGGAAGTCGTATTTAATTTGCTTTCCCTTGCAATAATTGCACTTAGGAGGGGGATAATCTAGTGTAGCTATAATCTCTATATGATAGTAGAAAAGAATAGTATGTAGCATAGAGAACTATTCTTTTAGTTGTTTCACCAGCTGGTAGAACTTTTTTCCAAAATAAACTAATAGGGAAAAACTTAGGATAAGTATAAGATATGGAGAAGAACGTTTGATTTTAAATAATGTAGAATTATCCTTACTTGTGATGACATTTAAAATAGATGTTTTATTAATTGTTTTTTGTGGTACTTGGTAGGTTGTTTCTACTCTTTTTGCATTAACAAGATAGCGTTGATTATACTGTGGAGCATTAGTACAGGTCATTAGAGTAATAGTGTCTTGACCTGAGACTGGTTTCAGTTTATTGCTATCATATTCATCAATTATCTCTTTACTGTAAACGGAATAGATTAATGTTTGGTTTAAAAAAATGATAAAGATTTTATCCCCTTTTTTTAATTCTGGAATAAAATTAAAAGACATATTGTTGTAAGTAATCCTATGACCTGCAATAATAGGACGTTGTCCTTTAATTCCCAAAGGTGCACCTGTTCCTACTAAAGTGGCGACACCTTTAGTCAATTTGTTATAATCAGCATCAAGGTATAAGTCAAAACGTTGTCCTAAAGAAGGAATGACAATTTGTCCCCATACTTTATTTGTATCAAGCACAGTAGAGTATGGACCATTTTGTCCATTCTTTTTTTTTTCCGTAAAAACATCCCGTATAGGAGTAGAGATAGTTGTTTCTTTTATGGCACTATAAATTCTTTTGAGATTTACTTGACTATTCTCTTGGTAAGTGATAAACGCTTGATTAGTTTCTAGTTGTGCGATATCATAGTGAACCATTAATACGAACGGATAACTTAAGATTATTAGACCAATTAGTAAGAGACTGAGTCCAAATATTTTTTTCTTTTTCATAGCTTTCTTCCTTTTTTACATATTAGTCGACAAATCAAATAAACAATAATTCCCAAAAGAAATAGTGATATGATACCGATAAACCATTTATATTGACTAAAGAAATTAATCTGACTATCTTTAGCGACTTTTCTTTTTGGTAAATTGATACGTTCTCCACGAACTAATAATCGATGTGAATTTATCATATAGGGTGTACAAGTTAATAGTGTTGCATAATCATGATAATCATCCACTAGAATCGGTGTAAAATCAT
>OCTW011572252.1_pt1 | contig 33700 bp, 22 predicted proteins | sample 1539671 | NCBI WGS metagenome assembly OCTW01 (sample SAMN02144230, study PRJEB22623) | gut metagenome | biome: sheep rumen | host: Ovis aries | place: New Zealand
TATACACCACATCAAATAGACGAATATGAAGCTTACAGAAAAGATTAACTTCCGGCAGCCGAAGTATATGCTTCCTGCCATCCTGTATATCCCCATCCTGTTCTTGGGCTTCTTTGTCATACGCCTCTTTGGAACGGAAAAAGCCGAGGTGGACAAGTCGAACTTGGAAACCACCGAGTTCTTCAATGACAAGTTGCCTGATGCCAATATCAAGGGAGACGGTATCGGCGATAAGTACACCAATATGCTCAGTGATTTTGGCAAGATTAAGGACGAATCAGCCGTAGAGAATATTGAGCGTGGTGGCGAGGACATCAAAGAGGAATACACTTCACAGTACAGTGATGCAGAAGTGGCTGCAATGGATCCCAACAGCAAACAGGCGCAGGAGTCTTTGGAACGTCTGAAGCAGTTGCAGGAGCAGATGCGCCAGCAACAGTCTCAGGACAATCATTTTGCCGATGACCGCACGGGTGGAAACACATCAGAGGAAGACGAGACACTGGAAAATCTACGCAAGGCACTTGCAGATGCGAGGATGGAAGGTCAACGCCAGGCTTCTGGTGCAATGACTGCCGTAGAGAATAATGCGGCCGAAACAGGGGGCAAGGCTCGACAGCAGATAGAGCAGAAAGCCGGTGAAGTTTCCATCAACGAGAATGCCGTTACTGAGATTTCGGAAGAGGCAGAAGCAGAAGAGGTCGTTAAGACTCAGAAAGAGACCTCTGACTATTTCAACACCATCACGACCAATGAACCTCAGAACAAGCTAATTAAAGCCATTGTCGATGAGAATGTCAAGGCAGTTGATGGAAGTCGTGTGCGCTTAAGACTGTTAGATGACATCGACGTGGGCGACCGTACTATTCCATGTGGTAGCTATCTGTATTGCACGATGAGCGGTTTCAGCCAACAGCGTGTCAAGGGAACCGTCAAGAGTGTCCTTGTTGATGACGAGTTGGTAAAGGTTAATTTGAGCATCTACGATACCGATGGTATGGAAGGGCTGTATGTACCAAGGAGCAGCTTCAGGGAAACCACACAGGATGTGGCCAGTGGAGCCATGAGCCAAAGCATGAGCCTAAATGACGGCTCTGCCACCAGTTCTTTGGGACGCTGGGGAATGCAAGCCCTTCAGAACGCATATCAGAAAACCGCAAATGCCATCTCCAAGAACATCCGTAAGAACAAGGTGAATATCAAGTATGGCACACAGGTATATCTTATCAATTCAAAGGAAAAAAGAAAGGATAAATGACAATGAAAAAGTCTATTATAAGAGACGATAGTTTTGCCATCTTCAGCCAAGAAGAATCGGGCATAATGTTTTATTTGGGCAGTTTATGGGTCGGAATTCATGCGGGCCCAGTTACAGGAAACAAATATGCAATCAACATATCAAGAATGGCCGAAGATTTAAGTGAGGAAACCATTCTCTCATTTGATTTCAAGCTGACCAAAGAAGAATATGATACTGCATGGCTTTTTACCATGACGGATCCCTTTATTATTGATTCCATCAATGCGCTTGTTGCAAAACGTGTGGCTCGTGATATATTGACATTTTTCTTAATGTCAATCGGTAATAAGGTTGGTTTAAGTGATATGGAAGATATATATAGGAGAGAGTGGGAGGACTATGCAAAAAAGCTCATTCACGAGAAGATGTAAGTCAAAACCATTGCTCCTTGGTCATTATCCATAATTATTTTTGAAATTATTGATTTATAACGAGAATAAAATGAAAGCATTAAGATTTCTAGTTGCAGTAGTATTCTGCACTATGTCTGTGATTTCAATAAAGGCGCAGACGACGATGGACGATATGCAATATCTTACCATCAACGAGAATGTCACAACAGTTATTACTGCCAGTGAACCCGTCCGTTTTGTGGACATCAGTACAGACAAGGTGGCAGGTGACCAGCCCATCAACAACACAGTCCGTCTCAAACCCAAGGAGGGTATGGACGTACACCATGATGGCGATGTGTTAGCAGTTGTTACCATCGTTACGGAGCGCTATCGTACCCAGTATGCCCTTATCTATACTTCCCGTATGGATGAAGCTGTGACAGAGAAGACGATTTCACTGGATGAGCGAGTGCCATATAATAACCCTGCTGTCAGCATGTCGACGGAAGATATGACACGTTATGCACGTCAGATATGGGCATCACCGGCACGTTTCAGAAACGTATCAACCAAGATGCACCGTATGACAATGCGCCTGAACAACATCTATAGTGTTGGGGAGTATTTCTTCATTGATTTCTCCGTAGAGAATAGAACAAATATCCGTTTCGATATTGACCAGCTTAGAGTTAAACTCAATGACAAGAAGACCTCAAAAGCAACGACAGTGCAGACTATTGAGTTGAAGCCCGAACTTGTTCTAGATCCTACACAATCATTCCGCTATGGCTATAGGAATGTCATTGTCTTGAAGAAGATGACTTTTCCCAATGACAAGATCCTGACCATAGAACTTAGTGAGAAGCAGATTAGTGGCCGTACCATCAATCTCAGTATTGAGTATGAGGATGTACTTAGTGCCGATTCGTTTAACAGAGCCATACTGAAGGAAGAATAAAAACGAGTGAACTATGAATAAAATAAGTATTATGAAGCCGTTGCTTGTCTCTGCCATGCTCTTGCTGGCAGTGACAGGTAAAGCACAGAGCCACGGCAACCGTCTCTCATTGGGCGTTGGTGCGCTCTATGAGAAAGGCTTTGATGTAACACTTGCCGTGGAGCATGAGACCAAGAATCACAATGCCTGGGAATACTTTGCCAATGGTTATATTAAGTGGGCAAAGGATGAGTCAGCCGGACATGTCACCAAAGAATCTTTTTGGAACAACTATCGCACATGGGGATTAGGTATTGCCTATAAGCCATGTGTGGTACGTTCCAGGAACAAGTATGGTTGTCTGCGTATCGGAGCCAGTGCTGGCAGTGATACCCATGAGGTTGTAGGTTGGGCAAACCTTGGTTATGAGCATAACTATGTTCTCCGTCATGGATGGCAGCTCTATTGGCAGGTGAAGACCGATTTGTGTATCAATGGTGAAGACCTGTTTCGTACAGGCATAGTGTTAGGCATTAAACTACCGACAAGTTCACGATAAAAATGAGTGATTATGAAGACAAGAATATTAACGAAGCTATTATATGCTTTGATGGCAACTATGCTGTTGACTTCCTGTGATGAACATTTCGAGGAAGATTTCTCTTGGCATAGCTGGATGCCGGGCATGGTCTATAGCACCAATGGTGATGTCACCACTTATGACAAATGTATTGCAGACGGCAATACACCGGAAGCTGTCCTGTTCTATGTAGATGCAGCAGATGAAATATCAGGTATTGCCTATGCCGTCAGTTTGAATGCCTCTTCTCAGGATGCTTTCAGCAATCCAGACACCATCTATGTTGCTCAGGGAACTTCCACTGACATCAATGCTTGTGATGGAGAGTTAAACACGATAGCATTGCGTTACGGTAAAATAGAATCCCCTATAGCATCAAGTGTTCAAGCCAAGTATTTCATCCCATCCGTCTGTGAGATGTATAAGCTCTATGCAGCGAGGCATATTGTCAATGCCACTATCGAGAGATGTGGAGGTATAGTCCTTCCTGTTGACTCCGTGGATTGTTGGTACTGGACGAGTACCGAATGTGAGGGGGCTGCTACAGACAGAGCTTGGCGTTTCAGCCTTTATTCTGGTCGTTTTGAAAGCACTGACAAGCACACCTCATTACCAGTCAGACCAATAATGATGATTCGTTTGAACAAAGAAGAACAAACCCGTAAGTGATGGAAGAGAGCAAAGACCTACAGACGCTATATAAGATATTCCGTACTTTCATCTACCTCTCTTTGGTAGTTGAGTTCTTTGAGTATGCCATAAACCCAGAAGTTTTGGACTTTTGGGGCGGAATACTCGCTGACATCCATGGTAGGCTTAAACTCATGGATGTGTACCAGGACGGCCACATGCTTCGCAGTAAGATCATGACTTTCCTGATGATATGCGTTACTTGTGTCGGCACCAGAAACAAGAAGCATTTGGAGTTCAATGCCAAGCGTATGGTCATCTATCCCATTACATTTGGTGTGATACTCATGTTCTTCTCCGTCTGGGTCTTTAATCGTCATTGGAGTCCAACCTTCTTCACACTCCACAGCAGCACATGGATTTACTTCGTAATGTCTGTGGTCGGTACTGTGTTGGTTCATGTTGCTCTTGACAATATCTCTAAATACCTGAAAGATGGCTTGCTGAAAGACCGTTTCAATTTCGAGAACGAGAGTTTTGAGCAGATGGAGGAGAAGGTAGAGAATAAGTATAGTGTCAATATCCCGATGCGCTATTATTATAAAGGAAAGTTCCGCAAGGGATGGGTAAATGTTATCAACCCGTTCCGTGGTACATGGGTTGTAGGAACACCTGGTTCAGGTAAGACGTTCTCTATTATCGAACCTTTTATCCGTCAGCATAGTGCCAAGGGCTTTGCCATGGTCGTCTATGATTACAAGTTCCCGACGCTTGCCCAGAAATTGTACTATCACTACCGTATCAACAAGAAAGCCGGAAAGACACCAAAAGACTGTCAGTTCAACATCATCAACTTCGTGAATGTCGAGTATAGCCGTCGTGTCAATCCTATCCAACTGAAGTACATCGGCAATCTGGCTGCCGCCAGTGAAACTGCCGAGACCCTTCTTGAATCCTTACAGAAAGGCAAGAAAGAGGGTGGAGGAGGCAGTGACCAGTTCTTCCAGACTTCAGCTGTCAACTTCCTTGCTGCCTGCATTTATTTCTTCTGCAACTATGAGAAGAGACCGTATGACGAGAATGGTCAGGAGCTAAACTTTGATAAGACCATTGACCCAGAGACTGGCATGATCAAGCCAACGGGTGTTGTTCGTGACGCAATGGGTAATGTTACGACTCCAGCATATTGGTTGGGCAAATATAGTGACATGCCTCATATTCTGTCATTCCTGAATGAGGGTTATGAGACAATCTTTGAGGTTCTGATGACCGATACGGAGGTGGCACCGCTCCTTGGCCCATTCAAGACCGCATTTGAGAATAAGGCAATGGAGCAATTGGAAGGTATGATTGGTACGCTTCGCGTCTTCACTTCACGTCTTGCCACCAAGGAATCTTATTGGATTTTCCACAAGGATGGTGATGATTTCGACCTGAAGGTATCAGACCCGAAGCATCCAAGTTATCTGCTGATAGCTAATGACCCTGAGATGGAGAGTATCATTGGTGCCTTGAATGCTTTGATATTGAATCGTCTTGTCACCCGTGTCAATACCGGTCAGGGCAAGAATATCCCAGTCAGCATCATCGTCGATGAGTTGCCTACTTTGTATTTCCATAAGATAGACAGATTGATAGGTACTGCTCGAAGCAATAAGGTCAGTGTAGCCTTGGGCTTTCAGGAACTGCCGCAGTTGGAAGCCGACTATGGTAAGACTGGTATGCAAAAGATTATTACCACTGTCGGCAATGTGGTCAGCGGTTCTGCCAGAGCTAAGGAAACCCTTGAATGGCTGTCTAATGACATTTTCGGTAAGGTCGTGCAATTAAAAAAAGGTGTAACCATTGACCGTGACCGTACCTCTGTCAACCTCAATGAGAATATGGACAGCCTTGTGCCTGGCTCTAAGATTGCAGACATGGCGACAGGTTGGATATGCGGTCAGACTGCTCGTGACTTCGTAAAGACAAAGACAGGTAGGGGTGGGAGTATGGACATACAGGAATCAGAAGAGTTTCAAACCAGTAAGTTCTTCTGCAAGACCAACTTTGACATGGATGAAATCTCAAAGGAAGAGAAGGACTATGCTAATTATCCTATCCCTCAGTTCTACCATTTTGATTCGCCTGAAGTACGTGAGCGTATATTATATGCCAACTTCTTACAAGTTAATCAAGATGTGAAAGATATGATTAAGGAGATACAAGAGTTCAATAAGAAATAATAGTAATTGTTATTATATTAATATAGCGATTATCTGTGACCATTCCATTTAGGATTGGTCACTTTTTTATCTAGATAGAAACAGTTCATATTGAAATTTTAGTAGTTTATAGGAGTTATATTGCCATTTTAATATGTTTTATAATATAATATTTGGTTATCTCAGTTCTTTTTTGTTCCTTTGCATGCAAATTTAAGATATTAAACATGAATAACAAGAAATTAAATCGCTTAAAATTGGTCTTAGTTGAAAAGGAGAAGACTGGTGTCTGGCTAGCTGAGCAATTAGGAGTGACATCTGTTACTGTATCTAAGTGGTGCAGCAATATTACCCAGCCGACTTTACCTACGCTTGACAAGATAGCGAAACTTTTAGAGTGTGAAATAAGAGATTTAATAATAGAACAGTCCTAAAAAACAATACAATGGATATTATTAACTTATATGAAAAGCTAAAATCTAGCTATAAGAGCTATATTGAGAGTTTCGTTTCCATCAAGGACGAAAGAATTGAAGAAACGGTTAACTCGGCAATTCGTGATGAAAGTTTGTGGCCAGAAGCTCTTATTCAATTCAATCCTAATTTTGCCAAAGGAATCGGGGTTGATGACATGATTGCGTCAGGATTACCCATCCATAAGGAACTGTCTCTTTTCTTTAAGACCTCATTTTACAAGCATCAGCAAGAAGCCATTACGTTGGGGTGTCAGGATAAGGAATTTATTGTTACTTCGGGTACAGGCTCTGGTAAGTCCCGAACATTCATGGCTACAATATTCAATTACATCCTTCAGCATCAGGCGGAATGTACAGACAAGACCATTGCCATTATCGTATATCCAATGAATGCCCTTATCAATTCCCAATGGCAAGAATTGAATAAGTATAAGACCGAATATCTCGAAAAATCTGGGAAAGAAACATGTCCGTTTACCTTCGGTAAATACACGGGTCAAGAAAACGAGGAAGAAAGAGCCAAGATGCAGCAGACTCCTCCGAATATTATATTGACCAACTATATGATGTTGGAACTCCTGATGACCAGGGCTGGTAATGAGGAAAGGCTAAAGAGGTGTTTCTTAGATAACTTGCATTACCTCGTATTCGATGAACTTCACACCTATCGTGGAATGCAAGGAAGTGACGTTTCATTACTTATCAGGCGTATAAAGTCACAAGCAACTGGTCATGTTCTTTGCTTTGGAACATCTGCAACAATGGTTTCAGATGAGAAGATGACTTATTTGCAGAAACGTCAGAAAGTAGCTGAGGTTGCTTCTTGTATTTTTGGTAGCGACTATGCTCCAGAGCAAATCATCGATGAAACTCTTACCGCTGGACTATCTAGGACAGAATGCACTAAGGAAGAGTTGGCTACTGCTTTGAACAATCCTATTCCAGATACTAATGATGCAGAAGTACTGAGGAACTTCCCAACTGCTATCTGGATTGAACAGAATGTCGCCCTCAATTTTGATAGCGAAGAGAATAAGTATTTCAGAGGTAGACCTATTTCTATTATTGAAATTGCAGAAAAGCTGAACGCAGATCTTGACAACGTAGGTGTCGATATATGTTATAAGCACATAATCAATGTACTTGAATGGTGCAACCGCATTAATGTTGAGCAAAAGGGCGTAAACATCTTGCCCTATAAGATACACCAATTTATTCCTCAGACTGGTAATGTGTATGCCACACTTGGTTTGCAGGAGGAACGTTATATTACTGTCAAGGAGGAATTATATTGTGAAGAACTGTCAAGTGGGGACACTAAGGTAATGTATTACCCATTAGTTTTCAGCCGTCTTAGTGGGCATGAATTCTACGTCGTTCATTTGGATGGAAATTCTAGCAGGATGATTCCTCGTAGTTTTGATGACCGGGGCAGATCTGATGAAGACAGCGATTTGAATTCTGGATATGTTTTCATTGCACATGAAGGTGAAGATCCAAGCATTTATGAATTGGATATAAACTCCGATGACATACCTGATGATTGGTTTACGACAAACAGACAAGGGCAGCGGAAATTAAAGAAAACCTATGCAGACAGACTGCCCAGGAGGATTTATTTTACCCCGACAGGTTTCTACTCAGAGCTTAACACTGAAGGGTGTATAGAAGGATGGTTTGTACCTGCCCCATTGATGTTTGACCCGACTTCAAAAGCTATATATAAAGGTAGACAATCAGAGTGGTCAAAACTAGCGAAAATAGGTGGTGAAGGCCGTAGTACCGCAACGACTATTCTTTCATATGAGAATATTACACAGATGAAAGAAGCTGGTGTTGGTGAAAGCGACAGAAAGTTACTCACATTTGTTGATGCAAGACAGGATGCTGCGCTCCAAGCAGGCCACTTTAACGATTTTATCAGGATTGGTAAAATTCGAAGTGCAATATGGAATGCAGTGAAGGAAACCACAGGAAAAGTTGACAATTCAAACATCGCCCGTCTCGTATTTGAGAAGTTGAATATTTCGATAGATGAATTCTCGATAAGACAGGGATTAAGAGGAGGTAGGGCAGATGAAGTAAAAGATATTATGGTTCGTTACCTGAATAGTATCATTTATGATGACTTGGCTGGTAACTGGACAGTTATTATGCCCAACCTTGAAGATTGTGCTCTCCTTACCATTAACTACAAATACCTACACGAAGAAATATTTGGAGAGAATGGCAGTGAGCGTTATTATGATATCCCAGAACTTGACGGACTTGAAGATAATGAGAAAGAAGAATTCCTGATACAGATTTTTGACTATTTACGTCACAAGCTCTGTATTTACTCAGCTGAGAGGAAAGAATCAGCAGTAAAAGATCTTACCAAAGCAGTACGAGAGAACTTGAAATCTCCTTGGACTCTTGACGAGAATGACAGTATTGACACCTCTCATAGCTTGTATATTATCAGACCAGATCGAAGACAACTTCATAATGCAGAAAGCGGTGGATATAGAAGTAAGCTTGGCATGTTTGTCAGAGATTTCCTTCAGAGCCACACAGGGCAGGTTTTTGAGAATGAAGAAGCCTATAACGAATACATGATAAGGCTCTTCGGACAGTTAGGTAATTACATAAACTGCGAAAACGGCAAGTATCAATTAGACTGCAACTCTATACTCTGGGAGGTGGGTGATGAAGAAAATGTCAGGACGGATCAAGTCAAAATCCGTACTATGGGGAATGTCGTAACCTTCAAACCCAATGCTTTCTTCCAGGATTTCTATAAGAGCATACCATTAGGTACTGTGAATCTTGAAGCAAAAGACCATACCGGGCAAGTTAGCAAGTCTGACCGTGAACAAAGGGAAAAAGACTTTAGAGAAGGAAAGTTCCCGATTCTGTATTGTTCACCTACGATGGAACTTGGTATAGACATAAAGGATCTTAGCATAGTTGGACTTCGTAATGTGCCTCCGACACCATCAAACTACACTCAGCGTGCAGGACGAGCAGGTCGAAGCGGACAAGCAGCTCTCATTTACACTTACTGCCGCCCCAGGAACTCACATGAAAACTATTACCTGCATCATCCCGAAAAGATGGTTAATGGAGAAGTGAAGGCTCCTAGGATGGAACTCATAAATGAAGAGCTATTTACGACCCACTTCCATTCTACAATTCTTTCCATGCGCCCAATACCTCAATTATCTGACGGCATAGCAGAACTCGTGGACTATACAGACATTGACAATATTGTTCTGAAAGACGATGTAAGGCTGTTCCTCCAGTTGTCAAATCAATTGAAAGAACAAATAAAGTCTGTTTTCACTCAGGTAGTTTCAGATAAATTCCTCAAAGGTCGCATTGAAGAAGAACGCCCTCGTTGGTTCACAAATGATTGGATGGACAAAGTTCTAAATTCATACGAACACGATTTTGATGCTTCACTTAATAGATGGAGAGCATTGTATAAAGAAGCTCAGACACAAATTAAGGAGGCCAACATCATCATCGAGAATCGTATCTATGGTGAAAATTCCCAAGAAAAGAAGGATGCCCATATTAAGCAGCAGAGAGCCGAAAACATGCGCGATATGCTTTTGGGAAAGAATCAGGGAAAGAACAAAGAAGAAAACGAATTCTACCCTTATCGCTATTTTGCTAGCGAAGGATTCCTTCCTGGCTATAATTTCACCAAACTACCTCAACGTGCTATGTTGCAGTATAAAGGTGATAAGATAGAATATCTCAGCAGACCAAAACAGTTGGCATTAAGTGAATTTGGACCACAGAATATTATATACAATAATGGTGGAAAGTTCCGAGTTACCCGTATGATGCTGACTGGTGATGTTTTGAACCATAAGTTTTTCTATAATCCGAACACAGGCGTTATCTATAAAGATCAGGAAAACTCTTCCAACCACATAGACATCATTACTGGCGAGCCACTTGATAGTGTATCAAGAATGGTTCCAGGTGTTTGCATTCAGTCAGGAGATATGATTGCAGTAGAACAAGAGAAGATTACCTGTCAGGAAGAAGAACGTTCAAGAAAATACTACCAGACAAAAACATACTTCTCCAGTGATGACCCTCGGTCTATAAGCGAATGTGAATTGAAGAGCGGAAATGGCCATTTAGCCAATATTAGATACATCCCTGCTTGCAGAATCACTTATTTCTTAGAGTCAAAGAATGACAATAATGCCAACGGCTTTGCATTTGATATAAAGACTGGTGATTGGCTGAGTTATGACCGTGTAGCAAGAATTCAGCAAGAAGCAGAACAGAATCCAGAACAAGCTGGTCGTTTGAAATACGTTAAACTTTTCACGGAAACCACGGCTAATGCTATCTATATCCAACCTCTTTCGACCTTGGGATTGCAAGATAGTAGCTCTGTCCGTACTTTCCTATATGCGTTTAAGCAAGCAATAGAAGATGTATTCCAAATTGAGGGAAGTGAGATTGGAGGTGATGTGATGGGACAAGGCAATGTACCAAACATTTTTATCTATGAAAACGCAGAAGGCTCACTTGGAATTCTCTCACGATTAGTCCAGGATCCACAAGCTTATCGTGCAGTTGTTGCTCGTGCCTATGAGATATGTTTTGGTGACAAGGAAGACTACACGGCAGAAGAACTACAGGAACTTGTACCAGCCGACTATAGTAACTTGCTAAATTACTATAATCAGCCGTATCATCAGCAGATAGACATTAGGACAATTTACGATACTCTTAAGATAATGCAGCTTTCCCAAGTCGAGGTTCATAGAGCTGGGCAGCAACAACTATCCTATGATGAACAGTATCGCGCTTTAGAAGCAGCCCGTGACCACAATAGCAGTACAGAGTACAAATTCCTAAAGTATCTGTACGAGCATCGTCTACGCCTGCCAGATGAAGCTCAACCCATGTTCCCAGATGAGTATTATGTTCAGCCAGACTTCAAATATGGAAGTCGAATCGTTGTATTCTGTGACGGAACACCACATGACAGGCCAGAAGTAATAGATGATGACCGTCGTAAAAGGGAAGTGTTGGAAGATGCTGGCTATGTAGTGCTTGTATGGCGTTATGACCAGCCTATTGAAGAGTTTGTTGCTCAACATTCAGATTTATTCACTCCTGTAAATTAGTAAAAGATATGGAATTTAAGACAGGAACATTAGTAGAATATCGCAACCGTCCTTGGGTAGTACAGCAATCCACGGATGAAGATTTGATTGTGATAAAGCCATTGGGAGGAACTGATGCCGAAACAATCGGATTGTATCGTCCCCTATATGGTGATAACATAAAGATTGAACCTTATCAGTTTAAGAAGCCAACATCAAACGACATAGGCAGTTTAGGCTATCAGTCATCGGCTCGAATACTTTATAATGCCTGTCGTTTGTCATTCAGAGACATTGCAGGGCCATTTCAATGCCTTGGTAGATTGTCATTCGAGCCAAGACCATATCAGATGGTTCCGCTTATTCTTGCATTGAAGCAGGAAAGGATAAGGCTTCTTATCTCTGATGACGTAGGTATTGGTAAAACCTTGGAGTCACTTCTGATTGCTAAAGAATTGCTGGATAGAAAAGAAATAGACAGGTTTGCCGTAATCTGCCTACCCCATCTGTGTGAACAATGGCAAAATGAAATTAAGGATAAGTTTGGCCTTGATGCAGAGATAATACGCTCCAGTACAGTTAGCAAACTGGAAAAACGATTACGTGGAGACCAAAACATATTCCGGGATATTCCATACCAGGTTATTTCAATCGACTATGTAAAGCAAAAGGAACGTCTTGGTATCTTCCTTGATCATTGCCCAGACTTTATTATAGTTGATGAAGCCCATACCTGTGCTAGACCTCGTGGAGCTAACAATTCCCAGCAGCAGAGATATAATCTGTTGAGAAAACTATCTGAAAGAGGGAAACAACTGGTTCTCTTAACTGCTACACCTCATAGCGGCCAGACAGAAGAATTCCAGTCTGTAATAGGTTTGTTGAAGCCAGAATTCGAGAAATACGAACTTCAAACATCGGCAGAAAGAGAAGAACTTTCACGTTATTTCATACAACGCCGCCGAGCAGACATCAATCACTATCTTGGTGGAGAGTCTGTATTTCCTACTCGTGTACAGTTAGAGAATGACGAGTATAGTTTTGCACCTGAATACCGGGCATTGCTTACTGACCTCATCAACTATATCAAGAGTGGAGTTAGCCAGATGTCTACTGTTGACAAAAGGAAGCAGAGGTATCTATACTGGGACTTGCTAGCTTTGATGAGAGGCGTGATGTCTAGCCCAGAATCAGGTATCAGTATGCTCCAAAATAAGTTGAGCAAGGCAAATGACGATTCAACAAGCAATACCGATGATACAGAGGAAAAAGTCTTTATCTTCAATGACCAGTTGAAGGATTTACTCAATGCTGATGACGTAGTTCCAGAGGCATACGAATCCTCTTCAATTACAGACAAAAATAAGTTCAGGTCGTTCATAAAAACTCTGGAGCATATCAAGGAAACCGATGCTGACAATAAAGTTAAAGCAGCGTTGGATTATGTTGTCTTTGCTTTGAACAGTGGTAAAAACCCAATAGTATTCTGCCAATACATTCAAACAGCCGAATATGTTGGGCGTTATATATCAGAACATCTGAAAGCAAACAAGAAAACAAAGAATGTTGCCGTTGACACCATCACGAGCCGTCTTGCTGATGAAGAAAGAAAGATGAAAATTGATTTGTTGGCAGCTAACGATAGGCATGTCTTGGTTTGTACGGACTGTTTGTCAGAAGGTGTAAATTTGCAGCAGGGCTTTGACGCTGTTATCCACTACGATCTTCCTTGGAACCCCAACCGAATGGAACAACGTAATGGCCGTATTGACCGTTTCGGACAGAATTCAACTGAGGTTCTGATTTCAACTATGCACAGTAAGAACAATCCTGTAGATGACATTGTACTTAACGTACTATATAAGAAACAAGAGGAAATCAAGAAGAAGTTAGGCGTTTATCTTCCTATCGCTGACAATGATGCTTCATTGATGGAGACTATTATGGAGCGAATCTTAAAGTCCAATACTGCTAATCAGTCTCAATACGTTCAAATGGATTTGTTTGCCGATGATGAAGAATTCCAGAAACAATTTGAGCAAGAAAGGGAGTTACAGATTAAACGTCTAGAAGAGAGTGAGAAGATTTCTCATACCTATTTTGCTCATAACAATAAGCAAATGGATCCAACACGCCTGACAGCATCATTAGAAGAAGCTCGTCAAGTCATAGGCGGTGTTGATGATACCTGTGATTTCGTTATCCAAGAATTGATGAACGCCAATGTCAACGTCAAGAAAGACAGTCCAATGTGCTACAGTTTCCTAAAAGCAGAATTACCAGCTAACCTTCAGCACTATTTCGCAAGTTCAAGTAATACCATTAAGATCTCATTTGCATCACCTACCCCAAGAGGCTATACCTACATTGGCCGAAATCATGTTTTTGTGGAAGATTTGTCTCGTGGTGTCGTTAATGATTCTATTAACGGTGGTGAGCTTGCTGCAAGCAGGGCTATGGTACTTGAAACAAATGACGTTACTAAGAAAACAACAATTCTGCTCATGCGTGTTCGGAGTGTTATTAAAGACAAAAAAGATCCGAACCGACAGTTAGTTGGCGAAGAAATGATTTTTGTCGGATATAGGGGCAACATTGAGAACCATGACTATCTAAGTCAAGAAGAATGTAAGTTATTGTTCTTGTCTGCAACTGCTTCTGGCAATGTCGATACTATTGCTCAAAAGCGAATCTACGACAGTGCTATTCAATGGATAAATAATGAAGAAAGCCTACGACAACACACAGATGACATAGCATTGGAGAGAGCAGAGCATCTAGTAAACGCTTTTACTCAGTATCGAACATATCTCACAGCAACTGAATATCAGGTAGTAGAACCTGTGCTTCCTATGGATGTTATAGCTGCTTATGTTTTCCTTCCTAAAATTTAATGTAATATGGATTATACGAGTATTCACATATATGGTCATTTTCTTTCAGATGACGTTTTGAAAGCAGTCGAGCAGGATTCAACCCTGATAGGCAATCGTGAACAAGATTTCGGCTTAGATGCACAGGTTCAGAGCACCATCGATTACGCATGGAGTTCTCTCAGAAATGACTGGAGATTCTACAATGAACGTAAAGGTGTAAACGATCCCTATGGCACTCGTCGTTCCCGTGATTTGATGGAGCGTCTTTTTAATAGTCTGGGGTATAATGACCTGACTAGACAAGGTAGTAGTATCGTTATAAATGGTGTGGGACATGAAATCACTTACCTTTGTCCTTCTTTGAAAGACTTGCCTATTATTGTAATTGGTGACAAGACTGGTGATGCAGACATAGACACGTTGGATAAATGCTCACTTGACTATAGGGCAAAAGGAGCGCAACGAAAGAAATCCCCCCATGCTACGATGTTAGAATACCTCAACAATACGGAAAATGTTTATGGTATTGTTGCTAATGGACGTGTTCTTCGTCTTATCAGGAATACAGGACAACTCGTCAAACTGACTTATATAGAGTTCGACCTCCAGCGTATGATGGAAGAGGACAAATATACAGAGTTCTGTCTTATGTTCCGTCTGCTTCATTCTACTCGTTTCCGTGTCTCAGGTGATGAACAGTGTATCATCGAGAGATACTTCAATATGAGTATTGAGAGCGGAAACCGTATTCGTGATGGTCTCTCTCTTGCCGCTCAAAAGACGATGGAGATAATAGGCGGTGCTGCTATCCGGGGTAATGGGGTTGGAAATGAAAGACTCCGTCAGGCATTCATTAATGGCGAGACAAACCCCGCGAAGTATAATAAAGAGCTAATCCGCTTGATTTACAGAATTCTATTCTTGTTCATAATCGAGGAAAGAAACTTGGTGTATGAAATTCCAACTTCTGAAAGTGCGGACTATAAACGAATCTGTCATTTACAGGATATATACAAGAAATTCTATTCTGTATCTCAGCTTCGTGGAAAGAGTGAATTAACTTATCTCCGTCAGCGTCATTATCACGATTTATGGGAAGGCCTGATGGATACGTTCAAGCTTTTCGAGAATGAGAACTTTGGCGAACCGTTAGGTATCAAACCACTTGGCGGTATGCTGTTCAACTCTGACACATTACATTATCTGAAAGAATGCACTATCGATAACGCTTCTTTACTCGCTGCCTTTAGTGCGCTTAATGAGTTCTTTGATGAGAAAGGGCAAAGAATCAAGATTAACTATTCGTCGTTAGATGTAGAGGAATTTGGCTCTGTATATGAGGGCATTCTGGAAAAACGTTTGTATGTCACACCTGGGGTCGATGCTACTAATTGGGATTTCGGTTTCGTGGGTGGACTGGATCGTAAGAGTACCAGTAGCTACTACACTCGCCCTGACCTCGTACAAAACCTGATAAAGACAACTTTAGTCCCTGTCATAGAGAAGATAATTGCTTCTAATATGACTAAAGAAGAGAAAATTAAAGCATTATTAGCTCTGAAAGTTTGTGATGCTGCATCAGGCTCTGGTCATATAGTATTGGCAATGGCAAGGACAATAGCTTGGTATGTCTGTACATTGAGGACTGGTGAGGATAATCCTGCATCACTAGACTATCGTGAAGCCTTGCGTGAAGTTATACAGAAATGTATTTATGCAGTTGACTACAACCCAGATGCCGTTGAACTTTGCAAGGTTGTACTGTGGATAGAGGGATATTGTGCAGGCAAACCATTGTCATTTCTTGATCACCATATTCGATGCGGTAACTCCGTTGTTGGAATTACAAACCTAAATGACTTGTTGGATGGTGTGCCCAAAGATGCGTTTACAGCAGCTCCCGTTACTACAGAAAATACAGCTAAACTGAATTCTGATAAAGAAAAGTCCAATCTCAAAAAGATAAAACAGCTTAATCAGGAAGCTATTGACGAGATTCATGGAACCGCTTCTTTGTTTAAAAACGAGTTCAATATTGAGCAAATAGATGAAGAACAGATCGGACTTGCTAATAGTGTAAATGAAATTTCCTCATTACCTGAGAACTCATTGCTGGAAGAATTGACAAAACAAAAGCGGTGGGAGGATTTGATGGCATCGCCTCGTGTAGAGTGTCTGCGCAGGGCATGTGATATTTATACATATGCTTTTTATCACCAGTTCACATCAGAAGACTTAGAAGGTCATTTTGAAGGTAACACCTTTATCCTTCCTAATGTCCCATATACACGAACTGTATATAGAGCATTAGAAGAAATCAAACATCTTGATGAAAAAGCAACTTCATTTAGTCCGCTTCCTGATGAGTTCAAAACTCATATTTCTGATATTTCAAAACTGCACAGTTATTTCCATTGGTGCGTTGAATTCCCAGAGGTGTTTGTTGGTAATGGTGGATTTGATGTAATGTGTGGTAATCCACCTTGGGATAAACTTCAAATGGAAGATGAAAAGTGGTTCGTTGGCAAAGACATGGATATTGTCAATGCTTCAAATCAGGCCGCAAGAAATAAAATGATTGCAAAACTCCAGGAAACAAATCCTGCTCTTTTTTGTGATTATCAAGAGGCAAGATTAGAAATCGCAAATCAAATCAACTTTGTCAAAAACTCTTCGCGTTTTAAATTAACGAGTATGGGAAAAATAGATTATTTCCCACTATTTGCTGAACTATGTCTTAATTCAAGTACAGAGGCTTGGGGGTTAGTAATGCCTACTGGAATAGCAACAAATGATAGTTCAAAAGTCTTTTTTGCCAAGCTAGTAGATGAGAATCGTTTAATATCATTGTATGATTTTGAAAACAAAGAAGCTTTGTTCGACATTCATAGAATGTTTAAGTTCTGTTTGCTGACTGCTGGTAAACCTCAATCAACTCCAAGAACTGTTAGAGGAGGTTTCTTTCTAACTCGAATTGATCATTTATTAGATCCTTCTCGAATTTACACTCTTAAAACTAGCGATTTCTCTTTGTTAAACCCAAACACCCAAACCTGTCCGATATTCCGAACAAATCGTGATGCTCAACTTACAACAAAACTATACCAAAAAACGAGCATTATTATTAATGATAGAATGAACAGGAATCCGTGGGGAGTTAAATTTGGAAGCATGTTGAATCTTTCTACTGATTCACATCTATTCCGAACATATGCTCAACTTAAAGAAAGTGGTGCAATAATAAAAGGAAACATTTTCTCATTACCTGATGGAACTATATATGTTCCTTTATATGAAGGCAAGATGATTTGGCATTATAATCATCATTATGGAAGTTGGCCGATTGATGGTACACGTCCCAATGCTATTGATAGTCCGTCTATTGAACACCTTTCTGATTCAGATGATTGTGTAATGCCTTGGTATTGGGTTCCTTTGACAGAAGTACAGAATAGACTTGTAAAAACCAATAACGAGAATCATGTGATTTGGGAATGGAAACACCATTACCTTATAGGATTCCGTGACATTACAAATGCAACAAATGAGCGAACTTTTGTCGTTTCACTCCTACCTTCAGAGGTAGGTGTTGGCAACAATGTCTTCACTTCCGTTCGACTATGTTGCCCGCCAAAAGATTGGTGGTAGCCATGCTAGTATTAGTTTCGTTAAACAATTTCCAATTCTTACACCAGAACAAATTCCCGATAACATACGTTTGGAAATAATTAAGCGTGTTGCTGAGTTGTGCTATTTTAATCACGACCTCGACAAATGGGCAGAAGAGTTATGGGAAGAACTCGACGAACAGCAGAGAACAGAATTGCCCCAACTGGGCAATAAGAAATGTTTCGTTTATGATATGGATAGACGAGCTATCGTTCAGGCCGAGTTAGATGCAATAATTGCACATCTATACGAACTAACTACGGAAGAACTAAGATATATTCTTGACCCAGAAGATGTCTGTGGAAAGGGATGTATTAATGAAACTTTCCGAGTATTAAAGGATAATGAATTGCGTAAATTCGGAGAATACCGAACAAAGCGTCTTGTCCTTGAAGCATGGGATAGATTTGGGTTTGATAATTAATAGTCATAATTGTAACAATAAACAGATAATAATATGGATTTTATACCAACTACTATACGAGGTCTGTTTGACACAAGTATTCAATTTATTATCCCTGTATATCAGAGAGCTTATTCTTGGCAGAAAGATAATTGGAATGTTTTTCTCCAGGACCTTATGGAACAGGTGAATCATGAGAATGAGTATTCTTATGGGAATCTCCTGTTAGAAACCATAAAGAAAGATATGGAATATGATGTGATTGATGGCCAACAGCGTTTAACCACTCTCGTAATTTTTATGAGAGCAATGCATAATGTTCTTGTTGAAAGGAAAGCCGATGAAGAACATTTAGCAGATATTGTGGAATTCTTTGAAAAGAAGAAAAAGAAAAGATTACGTCCCGTTGACAATGATAGAGCATGTTTTGATTCTATTATCATTGAAAATAACACTTATACAGTAACTAGTAGTTCACAGAAGTGTATCTCTGATGCTAAAGATCATTTTATTAAGGAATTATCCAAACTTGATACTGATGTTCTTATAAAGATTAAGGAGATTGTTCTTAATAGTAAGCTTAATAGACTTGAACTTCAGGGAAAAAAAGAGGCTGCTCTTATGTTTGAGCTACAAAACAACCGTGGTAAGGATTTGACCAATATGGAAAAACTGAAATCCTATTTCATGTACCAGATGTATGTGAATAGTCCTGCGGATGAAACTGATTCTAACATTGAGAATGTATCTAATCATTTCAAAGAGATTTACAAGAATGTTTATGATATTAAAGGATTAGATGAAGATAGCATTCTTATATATCATTGCTTCGCATATCTAAATGTTTCATTTAATTACAGAAATATTGATGATATAAAGAAAGAGCTTGCACAAAGTAATGATAAGATAAAGTGGATAAATGATTTCTCCAGAGAACTCTCTACGTCATTTGCCAATTTGAAAGAACTTCAATCAAATGATTCTGAATTCTATAAGAAACTATTCAAAGTTCGGGGAAAGGAAAGTTTACCGGCTTTTATATATCCTTTTGTAATCAAAGGATATAAGTATATTGGGAAAGATTCTGAACAATTGAATAAATTGTTTAATATTTTAGAGATTCTTGCCTTTAGATACCAATTGATTTCAAGTCGGGCCGATATTAATAGCCGATTGGTTGATTGTCTTCGCAATTTCAAAGGTGACGTAGAATCCTTAAAGATTTCTATCCAGAACAAATTGAACGAAACATGGTATTGGGGCGATACCAGAACTAAGGAAGTTTTGTCTGGTTGGATGTATGAAAACCCAGCTCTACACTATATTCTATGGGAATATGAAGAGAGCATCCAGGGGAAGGGATATAAAATTGGAAATATGAAAATTGAGAATGAACAGATTGAACATATCTCCCCACAAACACCTACTAATGGTGAACCTCTTGAAACAGGCTATGATGTTAATGATTCAAATCAGTATAGTGAAGAATTTACCACTAAATACCTAAACTGTTTAGGTAATTTAATGCTTATATCTGGGTCACATAATGCATCTATTGGAAATAAACCATTCACTGACAAATTAGATTCTTATAAAAAGAATCCTCTATTAAATCAGCAAGCAGAAATAAAAGATTTCTTAGATGGTGATGTGATAACTTGGAAACAAGCAAATATACAGAAGAGATTGACAAAGATTCTAGATTTTGCTATTCCAAGATGGAGTTTTAGTTCGGTTAAATAATTGTGATTGAGATATATATTTTTAAGGATTTCTATATGCACAATATGTCTAAAGGTCAATGCAACAACACTCATATCACGTTACAGTTGACATCGTAAACAAATGTAACGCCATCAAAGAACTGGCGATTGAAAGATCAAACAATGAATGTTAGATTCAAAAAAAGGAATGATTACAGATAATCAAACAAACAAGGTCTATTTCAGCAAAAGGCTTACGTGGTATAAGTGCTGGAAAGAGCTGAGCAGAATCCTTGGTGAAGCCAGGATAAACTATGGTCTACTTGAAAATACCAATGACAAGTGGGCCAGGGACTATATGCCTATTCAATTGGAAAAGGATAAGTTTGTGTCTTATGTTTACAACCCTGATTATCTCCAAGAGGACAAGAAAAGCATTACAATTTGGTCAGAGATAACGAATCTCCCATCAATATCAAAGGAAATTCCGACGAAGCTAATAATAGACGGGGGAAATGTGATAAAATGTTCCGACAAAGTGATAATGACCGATAAGGTGTTCATAGAGAATCGTCGGTTACAATACTCCAAGCGAGAGGTTATGGAAGAATTGGAGAGGCTTTTTGGTAACGTTGTTATCATCCCTTGGAACATGCAAGATGAATGGGATTTCTGCGGGCATTCTGATGGCATAATTAGATACATAGATAATGACTATGTGCTGATTAATAACATTTGTAACCATCCTGAAAATGAATGGCAACTGAAGGAAATTAAAAGTATTCTCAAAGAAAACGACCTCAGATATGAACAATTAGACTATGGTGCAGGGTATCATGGCGTAAATGATTGGGCATATCTGAATTTCCTACAAGTTGGGGATAAGATATTCATGCCAACTGTTGACAAACCCGAAGTAGATGCTAAAGCCCAGAAGCAGTTAGAGTCAATATATAGGTGTGAAGTAATACCAGTACCACTATTATCCATTGTCAAAGCAAACGGCAAATATGGAGGTGGTGCATTAAATTGCATTTCATGGAATATTTATCAAGAATAAAAATATGGAATACGGAATAGTTTATTTGTTGACAAACCCTGTTATGCCAGGACTCGTTAAGATTGGCATGACAACAAGGGAAGATATGGATGCTCGTATGAGGGAACTTTATAGCACTGGTGTTCCTGTACCTTTCGAGTGTCAATTTGCTTGCAGAGTTAAGAAAACTGACTGTGCTAAAATTGAGAAAGCCCTACATACAGCATTCTCTCCACAGCGTGTTAATGCTAATCGTGAGTTTTTCCGAATACAGGTAGAGCAAGCCAAAGCTATTCTTGAACTCTTCCACCATGAGGATGTAACTGAAGAAGTTACTGATGAGATTGAGAATGATTTGACTCCAGATGATAAAGCAGCTACACAAAATGCTAAAGTACGTCGTCCATCATTGAACTTCTATGAAATGGGCATGCAGAAAGGTGATGTGCTGTTATGGAAAGAAGATCCGTCTATAAGTGTTGTGGTAGATTCTGAGCGTCGTGTTATCTATCAAGGCGAAGAGGTTTCTATAAGTGCTTTGTCTGCTAAACTGAAAGGTTATAACACCAAGCATATATCACCTGGCAAGTATTGGATTTATAAGGACAAATTATTAGATGACATATATGACGAAACTTATCCTTTTGAAGAATAGTTGAATGATGAAAAAGTACGTTGATAGACTGTCAGATTGTAAAGACATTCTAACTAATTTATATATTGAAAGTGTGGATGTGAGTAATACGCACTTTCAGTATAATATCTTTCTTTCCTGCATTCTGGATCGTGCATTGTCTGTTAACAGAGGTTATTTGTCTCTAACTGAAAGCAACAACTATTTCTGTGCAGTGGCCATGCTTAGAATGCAGATAGAGAATTGTACGAGATTGTACGGAATGACACTTGTAGATGATACGTGCAAATACATCTCAAGTTGGATGAGTGGCGAAAAGGTCTGCAAATTTCAAGATGTTGCTACCCATAAATCACTCTCTGACTCGTATGTGGCTTCTATCCTTGATAAGCAATATAAGAATATTGCTGCCATGTATAAGGAGGCTTGTAGTTTTGTTCATTTCTCGGAACGCCAGTTATATGATACAGCGAAAGTTAAACCCGGAACAAGGACGGTGAATCTTAAAGTGTCGGAAGAGGACGCGTTGAAAGATGAAGAGAAGCATAACATAGATAAGTGTATGCTTAATGTAAATAACATCCTCATCGATATAGTTAAAAATATCTCAAAAGAATATGTCCAACCAAATACAGACAAGTAATAATAAGAACATTTTCTCATTCTTCAAATAATGTGATATAAATCTATTATGTTGTTTATTTTTTAGTTATCTACGGTATTTAATTATGAATCAAGTATAAGTTTTGATAGGATTTATACAAATATACAAAGAATAAAAAAAAGTTTATGCCAGCAAATATTACAGTCCAACAATATACTCCATCGGAGATTATAGGTATCTTCAATGATATTTTGGCTCACCAGAATAATCAGGCGAGTGGAAAGATTGTATGTATTCGTGGAATCTATTTGATTGGCAATGGAACCTCATATCAAGGGTTCTATTACGATACTTTGCGTGATGAAAAATCTTCTTTTGAACTACCCATTAGGATAAGTGATGCTCAGAGGAAAGAACTAACTCCAGGCAATTTGGTAGAGATACTTGGTACGTTAGGAAGGAAGATTACGGCTAAAAGCGAAATCAAACTTGAATTGAATGTTTCTCGTGTGGAGATAGTCAAGGAACAAGTTATAGATGAAAATGAGATCAAGCGAATAGAGTATCGGCAAAGGAAAGTCGTACAGGGATTCAAGAACGTTGACAGTATTCTTGAATCACTCTTATTCAATGACACACGTCCTAAGATAGCACTTGTCATCGCTGCCTCATCCATTACATTGAAAGATTTTGAGGATGGTATAAAGGCTGCAAGGGTAGCACTTGACTTCTTTGAGGATAGGGTGGTTTTTACCCAGACAAGATTGCTATGTTCAAAATTAAAGCAACTTGATCAACTTGGCTATAATGCCATTGCTCTAGTTCGTGGTGGGGGCATAGACTCAACGACCGATGTGGATAAACCTGAGGTCATCGAGACTATTGTTGGTATGAAAACACCTTTTATCTCAGGTGTTGGTCATAAAGACGAGAAGATATTCTTGCGCCAAGTCGCAGACAAATGGACTGCAACTCCACAAGGATTAGGTCAGTATTTTTCTGATATGGTTGAGGCGGTATCTGAAAAGAAATCCAAGTCTCGTGCCGCTTTGACAGAACAGATAAAAAAACAGTTCAAGGAACAGTTGGAAGCAGGACAGAAACAAAATAAAGAATTACAGGAGAAACTGACTAAGCTCACTAAGGCTCAGGAAGATGCAAATAAGAAGCATAACGAGCAAGTTCAGGCACTTACCAAAGCGCAGACCGAGGCGACGAAAAAGCATAATGAACAAGTAGCCGCTATCCAAAAACAGAATAAAGAGCAACTGGAGAAAACCAACAAACAAAATGAGGAGCTGCAGAAAAAACTAACGGAGATAACCAAAGCAAACGAAACTGCTCAGAAAACGCATGCCGAACAGTTGGGAAAACTTCAGGTCCAACTTAAAGAGCAGACTGAACAAAGTGCTAAACAGTCCAAAGAATTCAATGAGAGTTTGAAAAAGATGCAAGATACAAATGGAGAACTCAATAAGTCCCTCCAGAAATTGACCACTCAGAATACTCAGACTGTTAAAGAATTGCAGGAATCAAAAGACCGAGCCAGAGACTTGGAGAAACAATTATCCGAGGCATTGGCAAAAGGAGGAACTAATATATGGATGATAATTGCGATAATATCTGCTCTTGCGTTTATTGCAACGTTATTGTTTAAATAAATGAGATTATGGGAAAAGTAAATTTCATCAAATCCATTATACAGTGTGGAATTGTTTCAGAACAGGATGCATTAAATGCTCTTTCTGAACAGATCAGCAACATCAGTTTAAATGATTATTATAATCTGGTGTCTGAATGCAAAAATAATAAGATTGATGCAGCATCCATCTTCAAGAGCATTTATATGAGTGTTTCCGAAACTATTCAATATCAAATGTGGAAAGATGGGTATGTTAATTCATGTCCCGCAGACAAACTTATAAATGACATTGTATCAGAAAGACATGAAACAGTAAAGTTGATAAGTGTTGACTATGGTGAAGAATTACCACATTGTGAAGCATATTTCGACAATATCCAAGAAATAATTCTCAATCATATATCCAATGCCAAGCATTCTTTAAAAATAGCTATGGCATGGTTCACAAATCCTCTAATCTTTAACAGACTATTAAGAGCTTGTAATCGAGGGGTTGAAGTGACTCTATTGATTAACAATGATTTAATCAACAATAGGGCAAATGGGTTGCCATTTAATAAGTTAATTCAAGCCGGAGCGAACCTTTATATTGCAGAGCCTCCAAAACTCATTCATAATAAGTTTTGCATTATAGATGATCAAATAGTTATTGATGGCTCTTACAATTGGACTATTTTGGCAGAAAAGAACAATGACGAGAACATTGTTGTTATTGAAAATGGAAATGTAATAGGTTCATTTATAGATGCTTTCAAGCAATTGATTCGCAAGAATGAGCATGTAGAATCGATGCCTGCCCGTGTTCCTGAGAGACCAGAATACGACTGTTGTTCGTATACGTATTATAATAGCGAGGAATGGCTTGAACAGATTTCAGAAATTGGTAGCAAGAAAAAACGGAACGAGTTATATAAAGAGATATTTAAAGTATTGCCCGAAGAAATCGCTAAGGAAAAGTTACCATCTGAAGTGTTTGATGTTATTAAAGCTGAGGTCGAGGAAGAGAGATCTCATGATGATAATCTATTTAATCATAGTTTAGACAGGAAAACGGAAGAACTGGAAAAAGAATTGTCGGAGGCAAAGAAAAAGATGGATTCTATATCTCAAAGGGTAGAAACTATAACAATTCAAAAAACTAGTTCTATTGATAGGTACAAATCTAAAGTCGCTGCTATTAAAGCGAAAAAAGTATCTCAGCAACAAAAAGATGTTCAGCTTCACGAATTACGACGAGTTCATCGTACTGAACTGAATAGACTTAATAAATCATTGGCTAAACACAGCTCTCAACTAGAATCATTAAATGAGGAGAGCGAAATGATCGTAGCTCAAAAAGAATTTGTAAATTCCATTCAAGATGCAAATTTAGAGGGGTCAAAAGGTCTCTGTAGGATAAATCTAAAATGGAATACCGCTGATGATTTAGATTTACACCTTGTATTGCCTGGTGGTAGCATGGACAGCGACAAGGATATTTATTATAGTCATATGAGTGCAGAGTATAATGGCGGCGTTTGTACTTTAGATCATGATGCTATCCCTGAAAAGGCTGGTGAAAATCCACAAGAGAACATATTCTGGGAACACAAACTTCCTGATGGACAATATAGAATCTTGGTCAAACTTTACAATAAAAAGAGTGACCTTTATACTATTCCTTTCTCCATTACCGCCTTGGCAGGAAAATATGTTAAGACAGAAGTGTTCCAATTCCAGAATGCCATAAAAGGTAACGTTATTGAAATAGCAAAATTAACCTTCAAAAATGGTAGGGTGGTTACACCAATTCAGTTTAACGGCTAATTATAACAAACGGTTTTCGTCATGAGTTTCAATGCCTCTTCAACAAAAGAACGATACGAGGAGTTACGAAAAAATCCTCTCGTGTTCAGTAAATTTGGTCCTATAAACATTCAGGACGATATGGGTTATAACCATTCTACGACTGGTTGGAGTTCATGTGACTCAACGATTCATTTTGTTCTCACGGAAAACGACTTGCCAAACAATGATTCTGGCAGGAGATTGTTTGTCATAGGAAAGCAAGTTTTCCTGAATGGCAAGATTGATGAAAAAAAAGAAGGGCAAGACACCGTAAATTTTGAGATAATTGAGTTTGACGAGACCTCAGTTTCTGATTGGTGTGTGGTGTTTAATGATTGCTTGTATAACTATAAAAGTGGAAATACACGGCATTGTCACATGGCATTGTTTTGGGCTTTATATGTTACGTCTTGGAATAAGGATGTAATTAAGAATGCTTTACAAGTGTTATCCAATGAGACTGTTAGGACTGCATGTAGTTATATAAGTGCTAACATATTAATGTTATCTCTTAATAAACAAAATGCGATTTCCGATCTATTCAAAGGAATTAATCCAAGCATTCAGCCTCTTGTGTTGCCAGATGTGGAAACTGCATTAAAAGAACTAACACCTTCGTTTGACTTCAGCAATTATGGATTCTACCAAAAAGTCGATTACATTATAGGTTTTGGTAATACTGAAGAGGAGAGTAAACATTTGCAGGAGCTTTATAAAAAGTCTCTAAATGGTTTCATACATTTTAAATACTGGATTCAGAATACAGGTCGTAAATTCTTCAATTACAACTATCTGGAGTTTATATATGCCTGTGTTGATCCCATCATGCAATTATCTGTCGTGAAGAGATATTTACATGATGTAAGGTTGGATCTTGTTCCGTTTGATGATTCTTTGATAAGGAATTTAAGAGATGTTAGAAGTCAATCTTACATTGATATAAGATATTTTATCACAAAGCCTGGGGATAACATTGACTTGGTGGCCCCTATGTTTTGTGATACATTGCTGACACTGAAGAAAAGTGAGGGTACAAAAATCCAAGATTTTAATGGCATCTTAGACTTTGCGGTCAGTCATAGTAACAAGGCATATCCTAGCATAGATTTGGGAATAAAGTATTTCTTGCCTACGTGCGATGGCGGTTTGATGCACAATACATCGTTCTATGGCTTCGTTCATTATGATCTACTATATTCTTTTGACGAATCATTGCTTACTGATGATAATTTGAAAAAGACCGTAGATTACTTGCTCAACAAATATGCTCAACTTCAATATCACTATTGCTGTGCTAATGATAATTATAGAGAAGTTTCACAAAACGAACTTGGGAAATGTAGATTAGCCGTCCCCCAAAAGATCTATAAAAAGGATAACTCTGGTAAAAGTACTAAGAGTATAGGTAAAACAGAGTGTCAGTCATTGACTCTAAAACCTATAGAACCATATAGATGGAAGAGAACAGGGGCGTCTGATAATATTCTTGGCCTCTTTATTGATAATGTTGTTACCAAGGAGTATATTACAAACAATGATGTTAGTATTGACAAACTGAAGAATTCTTTGTTGAAATGGGGTCAAAGGTTCCAGACTTTTGTCTATGTAAATGGAATTATGCCAAAGAATCTTCAGGAGAAAGATGTATCAAGACATATTGCCGAGAACTATTATAGTCCCTCATGGATGAGGATTTATCCTAATCTTGGCATGTTCTATTCATCTAAAAAGAGTTTGCTTGGAACATGGGATGATAAAGCCATCACGGATCCAAAGCAGAGAGAGGAAATTGCTCAGCAATCAGAAGCCCCAATAGTATATAATAATACCTTTGAGTCTTTAAAAAAGATGTGTCCTAAAGGTGAAGTCGGTCAGAATTACATCAAATTACCATACGATGGCACTGAACTACGTAAGATACTTGATTATTTCCATTATCACCAACATGTATTTGACTTAGAAAAGGGATATGGCTGTGTGCAGAATAGGAACAAGACATTTCTATCTCCCAGAACTATTCAAGGCGTTTTTTATTGTACGCCGAAAGTAGCTGATTCAACAGAAACTGTTTCAAATCTACCTTTCTTCTGGTGTCGTAGTGATGAGTGCTTCTGTAATATGTTAGATAATCAAACTCTAGACAAGCAAGAAAATTGGAATCACTATACACTTTATCATGCAGCTGAGATATTAGGCTACAAGCTTATTGAAGTTACCGATAAAGGAAATGTACCTGTCGAAGCTGTTTCCAATTTTGCTGCCGAGGTTAGACAGGCAGAGAGACTTTATGCTCGTTTGATATGCCGGATTTGTGGTCACATGATTTTTTCAACAAGAGGTTCTATCTTAAATGGAAGTCGTTTCTTCTCTTGTGCAAATAGCCAATGTTCTAATTATCGAAAAGAAATATACCTTAGCCAATGTAACACATGCAAAAGGGGCTTAATTGATAGTAGAGATAGTCAACGATGTGAAAATGGATGGGTTATATGTCCGTCATGTTTGTCCTGTTGTAATGACGAGCTATTTGACAGACTTATTGCTAGGCATAGGCGAAATGGGTATGTTCCAGCAAGGCTTTTAGAATCACAAGGACATGGTCACAATAATAAACACATTTTTTTCTGCCCTAAATGTGGTACACAACTTGGCCATTACGATGTTGAAGAGAAGATAAGACTTGATGATGGAACTGAAGACATCATAACACAGAGAGTTTACGGTTGTCCACAGTGTAAAAGGACATATGAAAAAGAACTGGAAAAATTCAGGAAAAGTATTTCCTAAGTATTAGTCTGGGATTTTATTAATTATGAGATCAATCTGAACAATAAAACAGTTAAGAACACATTCATTATCGTAGGATTTTGATAAACAATGTTTTGCATACGGTGCATAAAGGGAGTAAAATGGAGTTTTCACTCCCTTTATGAGTTTTTGTTAACCTTTTCTCATTATCTGGTATAGTATGATGAACACTCACGACAAGAAATGAATCTGTCATGTTGTTCAAGGTGGTTTTGATACCACGGATATAAGTAATTAAAGTTTAAGTAAAACATTTGTTGGTACTAGTATGAAGAGTATTAAAAAACTGTTTGGCATTTTCTGCAAAGAAACCGAAACGATGAAAGAGGCTGTTAATGTCTCAGATGTGTCTAACGAAACCTCAAAGACCGAGTCCCAGGAGGTTAATGGTGAACCTACAGAAAAGTTTGAAGAGACATGTTCTGCTCAGAAAGAAGGAGGTCATGCTCCTGAATGTGCAAAGGACGATGGCCAGTCAACTCTTGTTAAGAATAAAATCTACAATATGCTTATTGTAGATGAGAGCGGTTCCATGTCTGGTCTTACTCAGGTTACTCTGTCAGGGGTGAATGAGATTCTCAACACCATTCGAGAAGCTCAAAAGAAGCATTTGGATGTACAGCAGCATTTCATTACAATCGTCACTTTCGATGAACGTAACGATAATAAGGTCCTGCCCATTCGAACCATTTGGAACGCGCTTCCAATCACTGAGGTCTGCGATTTTAAGGATTACCGCCCACAAGGTTGTACACCTCTTTATGATGCCATTGGCGACTCACTTCGGAACCTTCACGAAAAGATCAAAAATGACGAGGATGCCACTGGTGTTGTGACAATCTTGACAGACGGGCTGGAGAATGCTTCTCGTAGGTGGAATGCTATTGAGGTTAAGCGCTTAATTGAGCAACTAAAAGAAGAGGGTTGGTCTTTCTCCTATATGGGGTCAGCTCATAATGTTAAGGATGTGACTGACATTCTTTCCATCGATAATGCTATGGAGTTCAGCCATGATCAGACAGGAGCATACAACACATGGGGACGCGAAAAAGCTTCAAGGAACGCCTATTACGAAAAAATGGCTTCTTGTTCTTTCTCTGTAGATGACGACTGGGAGATGAAGAAACAAAGAAAACGCCAGTTTGCAAGGGAGTATTATTCGGAACGGGTAACTCCGGAGCATGTAACTCATCTCGCATCCAATGAGGTGTTTGTTTTTGGAAGCAACAATCAGGGACATCATGACGGTGGTGCAGCAGCATGGGCAATGCAAGCATTTGGTGCTGTTTGGGGACAGGCCGAAGGTCTTCAAGGCCAATCTTATGCCATTCCAACTACTGATGGCATAGGAACCTTACAAGAAGCCGTTAAGAGGTTTGCTGAGTATGCAGCGAAGCATCCCGAAAAGAAATTCCTTGTAACACGCATAGGATGCGGAAATGCCGGTTACAGTGCAGATGTAGTCGCTCCTTTATTCGGGGAATGTGTTAGTCTGGAAAATGTTTCGCTCCCTTATGAGTTCTGGAAATGTTTAGGCTTGCATCTTGATCTCTAGTCATCACTTTTAACGATTATGGATGGGTGGTGAATTATATAGTTTGCCACCCTCCAAACTCCTCCATATACATTATAAAGATGATAATGCGTTATTATAATAGCATCTTAAAAGAACAGATAGAATGAGAGTTAAAATGATACTACCTGCATTGCAGGAAGCAGAAAGTCCTTATTGGAGACCTATAAAGTATTCACTTTTCCCTCCTTTAGGACTGGCAACACTCGCTGCATATTTCTCTGATGAGGACGATGTGGAGATTCAGGATCAGCACGTGGAGAAGCTGACATTGGATGACACGCCTGATTTGGTATGTATTCAAGTGTACATTACCAATGCATACAGAGCCTATAAAATTGCTGATAGTTATCGTCAAAGAGGGGTGTATGTGGCAATGGGAGGCCTTCATGTTACCAGCCTTCCTGATGAAGCTGAACAACATGCAGATACCATACTGTTAGGTCCAGGTGAGGAAGCATTCCCGCGTTTTATCAAGGATTTGCGTGAGGGGCATCCTCAAAAACGATATGTAGCCAGTTGGAGAAGTCTGGAGAATATCCCTCCAGTCCGCCGTGACCTCATAAAGAGGGAAAAGTATTTCGTTCCTAATTCCCTTGTAGTATCACGAGGCTGTCCTCATCATTGTGATTTCTGTTATAAAGATGCTTTCTACGGTGACGGTAAATCGTTTTACACACAGAAAGTAGACGATGCATTGGCGGAGATTGAAAGGCTTCCTGGCAGACATCTATATTTCCTTGATGACCATTTATTGGGTAATCCCCGGTTCGCATCCGAGCTGTTCGAAGGAATGCGTGGTATGGGCAGGGTGTTCCAAAGTGCAGCTACTGTTGCTTCGGTATTAAATGGTAATCTGATAGAGAAGGCAGCAGAAGCAGGCTTGCGTAGTTTGTTCCTCGGTTTCGAGACGTTTTCTCCAGAGAACCTTCGTTCAAGTAATAAATTACAGAATCTATCAAAGGATTATGTGGCAGCCGTGGAACGACTGCATAGTCTTGGCATCATGATCAATGGCAGTTTTGTTTTCGGTCTTGACCACGATGACAAAGATGTCTTCCGTAGGACAGTGGATTGGGGAATTGAACATAGTATAACGACAGCTACTTTCCATATTCTCACTCCTTATCCTGGTACACGTCTATTCCAACAAATGGAACGAGATGGACGTATTACATCTTACGACTGGAGTAAGTATGATACCAGGACAGTTGTTTACAAGACTGTTGGCCTGACAGCTGAAGAGTTAAAGCAAGGCTACGACTGGGCTTATCGTGAGTTTTATTCTTGGAATAATATCTTTAAGGCGAGCTTCGGTCATGACAACCTAAAACAGCAGCTGGCCCATCTGTTCTATATGGGAGGATGGAAAAAGTTTGAGCCATTCTGGAACTTTATGATCCAGTATGGCAATCTGAATCGAATGTTACCCGTGTTGGAAAGTCTGTTAGCCAACACTGGTGGTCATAGAAATAAGAAGAAATCTTCAAATCTTGGTGTGGAACTCCTAAAAAAAGTCGCCCTATGAGAATACGTCAAACTAAAGAATTAATGTTTTGTGGCATGATTATGCTATGTTGGGCTACTGTATTGATTGCTTGTCATGGTCAATCTGTTGACAGTAGCAATCAAATGGACGATGATATCATGTGTCTATGCCCACCTACTATCTATTTGCAGCCATACGGAAACTTCACTCAGAAAGAAGCATCTAAACTTGGCAAAGAGTTGGAGAGTCATTTGTTTGAAATTTTCAATGTAGATTTGGATTGTGAGGTCCTTCCCGCTTTACCTTTGGTGGATTCTTTATTGAATAATGCCAAAACCAGATATCGTGCCGATAAGATAATTAAGTCGCTGTCTGTGAATGCAGACGGCCATAATATATACATTGGTCTAACTCATAAGGATATCTCATGTAGCGTTCACGGTAAGGCTGATTGGGGGGTTCAAGGTCTTAGCTTAATTCCCGGGAAAACCTGTGTGGTATCGACATTCCGTGTTAAGAACCAACATGACTTTTGGAAGGTTGCCTGTCACGAATTCATCCATACTTATTTCAGTTATCACCATTGTCCCAAGGATGATTCTTCCTGTCTTATGCAAGATGCAAAAGGACATCCAAATTATAAAAACAAGAATGGCTTATGTCAGTATTGCCAAAATCAACTGCATTTATAACAAGAACCAAAAGTGATATGATGAAAAAGATATTTTCTTTTCTGCTATTATTCATGGCCGTCATGGTATTCGCAACATGGCAGTATCGTCTATTGTGCCTTTTGTTTTTTGTTCTTCTCAACAGAAAATGGATAAAGTCTTTATCTCTTATGAGGGGAAGAAAATACGCTTATCGCTTTTTAATTGTATCGATACTGATAGGAATCCTTATTTCTGTTCCGAACTACTTTCAGAGAGGCCGTACTCAGTTAATTTATATGGATAGCAACGGACATAAAACTGCTACGCCTCTTAATATCTATGCCGTGAATGCTCTTTTTCCAGAGGAAGAAGTAATGAATCTATGTATGAAAGCGACTGCTATTTTGCCACCATCGGAACTTAGTCCAATATTTAAGAATCTTGGAAGTCGCTTCATTAGGGATGCTCAAAGAGATTTCTGGAAAGGAAAGGCATTTGGTTTTTACTCTCCATACAATCAGCTGTCATGGCAAGGCAGCAATCCAGGATCGTTTGCTATTGCTCAGGCATATAACGTGTTGTTTGGAGAGAATTATAATGGCGTATATATAACTAAACCGCAACATTACTCTACATCAAAGAACTATCCTGTTGTGTTCTTTGCACACGGCTATTTGGGCAGTTGGGAACTCTATCAAGGAGTGCTCTCCAGTTTGAAGGATTGTTTTATCGTAAGCATAGCAACACGAGATTTGTCTGGTATTTTTAGCTATGAGGATATCAACAAGATATTCAATCTCTATCTTCCAGTGCTGAAGGAAGAAGGATACAATATAGATGAAAGTCGTCTCCATTTGATGGGGCTTTCAAATGGTGGAACGGCATCAAATGTGGCACTGCGTAGCTTCGACAACCGATTCCTGACAATTACTTACATTTCCACCTCATGTGATGTGATTAAACGGTCGCATGCAAAAGTGTTGTTGATAGGAGGGGGTAAGGATGCCAGTTCCTCTAATCTGCCAGGTGCCAGCAGACAATTGCAACGATGTGGTACAAAGACAGCCTTATTGTTCGATGAGGAAGATAATCATTATATAATGGTGTACACTGCTGTCCGGTTAAAATCCGGAGCATATGGTTTAACTTGTTGATAATTAATTAAATATAGCGTTCTTTGAATTTTTGGATTAAATTT
>OCTW011607188.1_pt1 | contig 33698 bp, 53 predicted proteins | sample 1539671 | NCBI WGS metagenome assembly OCTW01 (sample SAMN02144230, study PRJEB22623) | gut metagenome | biome: sheep rumen | host: Ovis aries | place: New Zealand
GATGCTGTCTTTATTTTATTTACGTTTTTAATTAACTTATCAATAGCGTTATTATTAGAGATTGCATATGCATGGTCTCTAAATGAAGCACCCATATCAATACTTTTGCCTAAAAGATTGAGTACTTTCTTACGAGTATTCTCATCTTTATATATTATGTTAATTCGTTTCATTTTGATAATGGTTTATAGTGTTAAACATACTAAACATTCGTTTTAAGGGCATTTTAAAGCGATCTGACGGCTTTTAATGCCATTCTGGTATAATTATACGCTTAGGAAATAAAATGGCTTTAAAACGAATTTCTGTGACTCTGTTGGGTCATCGGTCCCAATAGCTACCCCTATATTTGTAGAAGAGTCTATATTAATTTACATTATATTGAGTTAATCTCTCCAATACTATCTGCGTCGTCTGTGATTTCGATAGTAGTAGAGTCATTAAACTTAGCAATTTCTGCATCATACTTATTGGCAAGCAGCTGCAGATCTTTCAATAATGAATTGATCTTAGCCGAACTAAAAATTTCACGCTTACCAGTTCCCTTTAAACCCTTTTTAGATTTCTCTTTTGGGTTAATAGTACTACTTGCAAGAATAGTTTTCCAGTGAGCAATAGCTTCTTTAGCCTCGCATGCTGCATAAATTGTATAATAATGTGTCTTTTTTGACTCATTAAAGTCAAACTTTGTAATGCCATTGTTGATAGCATTGAGCATAAGCTTAACTTTAATTCGTGTGTTTGATAACTGTGTAATCCGGTTATATAAAGCCTTTAAATCCAATCCTGAACCTATACCAGCTTTAATAGCCTTATTAGACATTACATTCTCATTCTTGATAATACGCCAAGAATCTGTAATAGTGTCATCAATCTTTTTACGAGTGATAATAATATCTTTTGAATTCAACTTCATTGATTTAATGTTATTCATACATTTTTGATTAAATTAAACTTCAGTGAATTCGAGAACTCGTCTACCTACTTAGTTCTAATATACTTACTCAAGGTATAAAAGAAAATACAAGTATATCTCTGGGGGGACAAGTCGCAACCCGTCCCCCCTTGGAAACCCGCAGATTTCCGTTGGGATAAACTTATATTGAATGTGAATATTGTTCTTTAGTCGATTGAGTATTCCCTCAAGGTATATTATACTCTTGATAAATATTGTATATAGTGTTAGTATCACCCACAGATTCCACTAACTAATCCTCGCAAAGATTATAATTATACTCTATTTACCATTACGTACTTTAAACCCAATTGGTCCTACTATAATATCAATCAAAGGATCTCCAACTGAATCAGTGATTGGTATAGATTTACGTTCACCGTTTACATTAATGTTAATGACTTTATTTGTATTTCCAGAGTAAGCCTTATTTACGTTCGGTTCCTTCGTTTCCCGCAGATCCCCTCGGAGATCCGTAACAGTCGACAAACTACCTTCTGTACAAACATGTCGTGCAACATCAAACAAACGATCAACAACCCAATCATACTGATCTTTACGAATAGCCTTTTCTGCTATTTCATTACGGAGACCTTCGTATACGACTGTACTATTAGGTCCAGCCATATCAACCAATGCGTCCCAACACCTAAATGCAAAGTCTTGGAATGTTATGGTATCCTGACATTTAATTAGCTGATTCCACCAATAATAAGGTGTCTTACCTAAGATTATTTTTCCGTCGTTACGTACGGTACATATCTTATACTTTTCCTTGTTATCAGCATCTTCAAATACACGTGATGAAATCTTATTATCAGTCAGTAGCCATTTTATAGCAGTTATACTGCGTTTACTTAAGCTACCTCCCATAATTAATCATTATCAGAGTTATTCTTTTCAACTACAATTGTAGCCGCTGCATGCTTTGGAGCAGGGTCGATCTGAGGAGTAGAAGCTATAAGCTCATTCTCATAAACCTCTACCTTCTTATTGTTCTGATTGATTGCATCCTTAATACCAGCTACTTGACGATTCAGACGATCGATCAATGCAGTTACTCTATTGAGTTCATCTACATTATATGCATTAATAAACTTAACGAGCTTGGATGCATTTGCAAAAATAATACTCTTATCACCTCGCAGTGCCTTAGCAATACTTTCCTCAGTTACGAGACCGGTTTTCTCCATGTCATTAGATACAGGAATGGCAACCTCATTCTGTTCGTCACCTTCATTCAGGTAAACCTTAACAGCACCAGTAGGATCTGCCTTTATAACTGCACTCAAAATTTCATGACCGACAATACGGTAACGACGAGGAGACCTATTTGTAATCAGCTCAATATTACCCTCTTGCTCAATTCTAGTCTTATCCTTATCAAAGTCGGGCCAAGACTCACGTACCGAAGTAGTAAAATACTTACCAGCTAAGTTTGAACCAATCATTCCTATCTTCTTTCGATGCGTAGCGACTACACTATTAATATTTACTTCCATAATTTATCCTATTTGACATCGTGGTTGATTCCACCAACGATAAATTAACAAATGTTATGTATTTCTATAGCTCATACTGCTTTATATAAAATTATTTAGTTATTTGTTCGATTTCTACTTATATATAGTTTGCACCAAGGAATCATTTGTTCATCCTCGCTTTATATATTATTACTGTTTATGATAATTCCTAAGCGTACTCTACAATATTGTATTTCCTCTGGCTGTGACGTAAAAATGCTACCAGTGTGAAGCTCACATAAACAACGAATCCAAACGGTATGGATACCAAAGTCGTTGATAATAATATACTGTTCTGAAGCTACGAAAAATGGCTTAAAATATATATGGTAATTCAATACCGAAATCTACTAAAATAACACAGTGCATGACGTAGTTTTTGTATTATATTATAAATAAAATAACTATGAGATCACTATTTAGGTTCCCATATTAACCTTCGATACAACTAATGCTCTTAGTATTACTACGTTGACAAAATTTTGTATCATACTAACATGTCTTGTAATATCCTTGTTCGTACTTTCCTAATACGACAGACACTACTGATTGTTACTTAACCACAGATTATCTCTGATGTTAACTACATTTACAGCTGTAGCCAATTTACTGTTTCCTCTGAATAGTACTGGCATAGGCATCATACTATTCTCTTACTCTCTAAATTACACAAAATGTGCATTAGTTACTTTGCCTCATTCAAAAGTGAGGTACGTGAGGAGTACGTTTCATTATCGGACATGCTATGTGCATTTACGGCTTTATTTTAAAGTTTGCTCTTTATTTGTTATTTATAGTACACGAATGTTCCTGATTTCAACAGATACATCTTGTCACCCACTTTATTCAAACTATTAATGTATAGAGACAGTATACACTAATTTCCTGTACTTATATTAAAGTACGTATAAATATTATCCTAAAGCTGCCCATTTGTGATGTATTTCGCTCTATAGCCTACAAACCACGGTTGCTTGCGTGCGTGCGCTTCTCTGACGTCTATTTTGCTTTAAACACCGGTCGGTACTCGGTTTTCTGACTTCAGCTGCTTCCCATACAACGGGAGCTAAGGTTTCTAAACCTTATTCTATTATTACGCCTATCAGGGGACACCAATTTTTGTTAATAAAATGTTTTCGTATTCGTTCAATTAAATATTTTCATATTGTGCTGTAAATATATGTATGGGTACTCCACATGCAATTTATAGTTTACTACTCTACAGGGATTACATGATATGGCAACCAAATGGATATAAACAATATTATCTTCATTATTGAACAAGTAGAGGATGCTGGTTACAACTGGGATGCTGCCCTTCAATCTGTCTACTTTTATATTGACGGTTTGCATATATAAATAATGCTGAGGGAGTCACCTCATCTTCATTTAGTTAATGTGAACAACTTGCTAAAGGTTGTACAACACATTCTTTATATCAGACTTATGAACGCGGTCTCGTATCGCGTAACTCTTTTGGAGTATATGAGATTGCCCTACTCATCCGTTCGTTTTACTTTTATATACCGCATAAATGAACAAAGCCTGGCGGTCTATTTGTAGTAATAGTATAACTTCAGTATGATTATTCTTTACCCCATCTCTGGCACCCCTTCAACGGAGTTGTGCTGAATCAAACAGCAAGGACTTATCCTTCATACAGCATAGTTACGGTATACTCGTGCAGTAGTATGTTCTACACATCTTGTTATATCACTCTATCCTACAATATAAGTTTTTCATCCCTCAATGATAGCTTTGGAGGCTACTGACACTGGACTAAGCATAGTGATGTTGATACATTATTGTAGTTTGGAATTACAATAAGTTCAGCTCGTGTAACGTAATTTTATAGTTAGTATCATTGCTATAAATCTATCGATACGGTTTGTTTTGCATGGCTACCTACTTTTAAAGACCATGACTTATGCGTCTTCCTTATTTAATATCTCCAAACGGTTCTCATATTAAATGTTAGGGTTAATACAACGCTCTCCCTACTTACGTTAAATTTTTCAAGTTTAACGCATTTCATCCTACCTTTTGAGTTTCTCGCCACTTGAGGTGGTTAACATATTCTCGGATCAAGTTCTTTTCGCCCTAGGCTAATGAGACCTAACTAAAATGGCTAACTCAGCTACCCACAGTAGACTGATGGAGTGATTTACGTTTTTGGTATTCAATGTCAGAAAGAATGTCGACTTTCCCTCTAACATCAAATATTTCATCCAAGGTTTTCTCCTCACGAACCTTTGGCTGTTCTACTAACAAATAAGGTACAAACAACGTATCTTTCTTTGTAACTACACTAGGTGCCATAACCTTTGTAGTTGTATTATAAACGATCTTTGGTATAGATTGTTTATATGAGTTGCTCTGCTGACGTGTTACATAAATAGTATCATGTATTACGTCATGGATATTACTGTGAACAGTATCGTTGTTCACAGGCATGATACCACCATATGGAGTAGGTAATACTCCTGCGGTAATCTCTTGGACTCCTGGTGGTCCAATGGATAACTTAGTTGTAGATATAGCAATAGAAATACCAGCTATCATAAATGCTATACTACAAATTACTGTTGTAAATCGTCTCATAACTTTGATAGTTAATCTCCCCAGAAAAACTTATCTATTTTACTTTTTACGCTACTTACAATTTTTGAGACATGAGATTTAATTGCAGTAGCTACTATTTTTTTTGCTCTTCATCCTTATCTTTCTCTTCTTCTGGCTTGTAAGGAACAAGTTCCGAGAGATTGGATTCGTCATACTTTGTATTACGATAAGCTGGAGTTACAAAATAGTTGGTAATGATACCTGCATACTGGGTAATGTTATAATCAAGATTACTGTACGTAACGGTCATATCAATATCGCCATAAAAAGCTTTGATAATGCCGTTTACAATACGAAGAGCGTCTTTGTGATACTCATCAGAATTATCATGAAAAGCAACCATAAGATGGTCTACAATACTAAAGTCTGGGTTTGCCAATGACTTAAGTATATTTGTATAATGCGTAATAGCATTATTACACTTTTCAATCTCATTTTTATTCTTCTCAACATCCATAGCAGCGATACTCTCCTTATAGGAGTTCACCTTGTCTTCACAATTCCAAGAAATGATGAACTTAACAATGTCAGCAATGCGTTGATCATCATAAGATGGAATGCCTGTGTTCTTGTTACGAGATGAATTGTACAGCATGAGGAATGGAAAAATTGGACTTTTACTTACGGATGTAAAAGTAACCATTGCCTGACCAATTCCATTGAATACCAATGTAGGCTTACCTGCATACTTACGAATGATGTCAAGGTAATCCATTGTGGTATATGAATTCAGCTTAGCTAACTTATCCTTATCTTCACCAGCCTGAATTTTTAGGTAAGACTGTATGAATTTTAATACACAATCGATCGTATTGAATGGACTCTTAGAACCTCTGACAAATATATGTTGAATAGCTTGACTAAGCTCTTCATCTGTCTTGATCTTAGTTGGATCTACTTCTACAGTTTCAGCAGCCTTAGTTTTTTCAGCTTTAGCTTGAGATTTAACTTCTTTAGAAATATTTTCCTTAGTTACTTGTACTACAGCGAGATCTTCTTTATTCTCTTCCTGAATACCTGCCTTAGCCTGTTCTTGCTTTGTAGGAGCTGGGAGGGCTGCAAGTTCTGGTAGATTAGTGATACCCATATTCTTCGCAATATCAAGGAGTCCTTTATACGAAGCTGGATTACGCTTAACAATCATAGAGAATGTGCCTGTACCATTTACAGATTCATCTATTGCTACACTCATCACGGTGGCGTCAATGATGGAGTTAATGCCTGAAATGAATTCTGGTGTATAAGCATCTTCTGCTATTGGATGTTCGATATATCTACGCTGAAGAAGATCTGCGTAACGGACTTTTGCGTCCTGAGACATTGAATCAGTTTTCTGTACTACAGTTTTTGGAAGTACAGTTTCAACCTTTGCGGTCTCTACCTTGCCTTCTTGCTGTATTACCTTTTCTTCTTTAGTCTCTACTACTGGGGCTTTAGCTCCTATTTTAGGTGCTTTATTAATCCTCTTTGTTTTCTTTGCCATTTTGATAATGATTTTAGAAATTAATACTTGTGATATATACTTTAAATACATGTCACGTTAATAATACTTTGTTAAAGAGATATTGTTTACGTGGTTTATATACTCTTCAACTAGTATCAAAATAATTAATCTGTTGTATGTACTCACCTCCGGAGCACTTACCTGGAACATAAGCTAACTTACTGTCACGAACAGAAGTGACCTGACCTACAGGTGTAGGTACATAGGTACCCTTAGTGTCAAATGGCGTGCTGCTGAGTAAATCAACAGTAGCTACTTGAGACACCTGTATGGGTCCTGTCTGTGTAAGTTCTTGCTTTTCCTTGCTGTTTTTCTTGTTATTCACAAGTTTAGCAGCAATTGTTCCTCCTGTAAATCCTGCGAACAATGAGATTAGCAGAATCCAGAACAACTTATTACTTTCATTATATCTTGCGATACAGAAAATAAGAGCTATTCCAATGAGAAACGTAAGTAAGATCATAATTACATGTTTTTAAATTGTTTACGAATACGCTTACGCGTTCTAAATAATACTGATTTTATAGTACCAGTAGGTACATTCAGTATTTCACTAATTTGTACAACTGTTAAGTTTTCTACATAAAATAGTTTATTTATCTGCCTATTAATAGGAGGTAAATCTTCAAAGCATTGAATAATCCGTTCATATGTCATACGATTGATTAGGTCGTCTTCCGATGAACTTAATGATTTATCTGGCTGTAATCGGCAGCTTTCTTTATCAAAAGATACATTCTTAGCTTTGATTCTACGTAGATAGTCAATAGCTGTATTTTTAGTGAGTATTCTCAACCATCCCCCAAATGAGGAATAATCTACGAACATCGAGAGTTTATCGTGTACTTTTAGAAATACTATATTTGTAACATCTTTAGCTTCATCAAAGTCTTTTATATACTTTAATAGTAATGATTCTACAAATGGTTTGTACATCTTAAATATACGATTAAAAGCCAGTTTGTCACCAGCTTGAGCTTTTTTGATAATCTCAATCTCTTCTTTAGTTATTTTTGAAGAGTTATCCATATATCAACATATTAAAATGATTAAACGTATAATGTTCTCATTGATGGTTATTAGTACTAGTGTACGTAGTAGTCATCAGCTACATAGTGAATGTATGAGGTAATAAGCCTCATACACCCTAAAATGGAAGGTCGTCAAACGGGTCAATAAACGGTAATTCTTGGTTTATAATACGTCTTTGTTCCCGCTTAATTCCTAGAACCAACATGTCATGCAGTGAAATAGATAAGTCTTTATCTGATAACTTATTAAGCATACCTGTAGCAATTCTTAGTTTTACACTGGTAGTTACAAAGTCATCTTTATAAAGATTAAGTACTATATTCTCATTAACCCAATGTACTATTTTACGTACATTATGATTAATGAGACATGCTGCGGCATGTTTAGGAGAGATTGGGTTAAAAATATTTAAACTATTTAACATTGTATGTTTGTCATAACTTAGATGATCATGCAAATATTCATATTGCTCTCTCAACGGTAAGTCTGTTACATATCTTATTAAACAGCTGTTTATACCTTCAACCGTAGTGTTAACAATGTGTGAGTTGGTAGACTCACGCTGATTAAATTTGGAAAGTACTGTGAACATAATTCCATTAAATAATACGTATTAAGAACTTTATAAGTTTATTACTTACATCTGCACCTAATGCGCTTGAGTACTGATCGGTTAATATTGAAGTTATTTGTTCTTCAGTATAACCTAAGTCTCGTAGAGATTCAATATTGTTTTGAATATAAAGTAGATTCTTTTGTAACCAAAGAACCCAAGTTTCTACCCATTGCCAATATTGTACGTATGATGGACTCAATTCGTCCCAATTAATGCTATGATGAAAGTCTACATGATAAACAATATGTTTATTTCCATGTTTATCAGTTCGACATGTTTCTCCAAGTATATGTTTAACAGTGAATGATTTATCACTATTATTTGTATACGGATGAATAAACTCATCATAGACATAATCTACCCAGCGTTGTTTAGCTTTGCAGAATTTTAAAGCTATATCAATGGTGCTTGGTATACGATCGCGTAACATGGCTTTGTAGCCACCTGTATTTATATGTTTCATAGTGGAGGAGTGAGAACTTCAAATCTCGTAGTACTCAAAAGTCTTGATAAACAAACTCATGTAAAACCTATTATTAATATTATGATTATTTTGAAAGTGTTTGTACCAGCTCCCCCATTTGTAGACCACTGTCGTAGGTCTACGTTCCACGTGACTTATACTTACGCTACGTGAGTATAGTCAACAATATTATTAGTATTGTCGTTTATATATGCTAATGTCCTTAACGTATTTACTTCCACTGTGTTCAATGCCAGTCAGGCCCTTGTGTGTTTGTGTTAGTGGACCTGAGGGGAGTCGAACCCCTGTCACTACAGCTTACCTCATACAGACAATAGTTTTCTATTGTGAATGTCTTGATGATCGGTCAAAACACTCGATTTAAGGCTATTTAAATGCGTTCTAAGCGACTTTCTCCTTCTTCATGGGTAGCTATTCCAGAATTGGGGTAACAGAAGCTTAGAGAGCAAATAAATAAGCCTTAAAACGTATATATTGTACAGTGATCCATTGATATAAAATGCTTATGGGTTGTACTACTATTTTTGATATAATAAAGAAAGTAACCAAGCCTTATTACCTATTTATAATAATGACTTACTTAGACGTATAGTGCGCTTTATTAATTGTTTGATCAAATAGATGTATAGTTTATACTGCGTACATACACAGTTTTATATCCACACATGACATATAGTGCTTAGTGTATATAGTCAATTCTATATTTATGTCTCGACACCAGCAGACTCACCGCCTCTATGGAATCACACGAGTTTTCATTAAGGTATGACGTAAAAGTGCTTACCCCGGATATAGTGAGATTAATAATCCCAATCGAAACACCAGTATACTCCGTGCTGTTCTTGTAGACGATCGTGATACTTAGAGAATGTCCTATTTACCTCACGAACTTTCTCAGCATTTTTATTGTCGAGTTCGCGAAGCTTTTCATCATAAAGATTGTAGTCAAGTGTAGGTTCAATTCTGTCACCTTTCTTATACTTTCCACCATCTTTCTCTTCAATACCTTCTGCAATACCGCCAAAGAGCATTGTATACAGTGCATCTTTTCCATGCAAACGCTCTTTCTTTAGCTTTGCAAGTTCTCGATCTCTACGAAGTTCGAGTAAAGCAAGTTCTTTCTGATACTGTGCTTTACGCATACGTTCTTTGATCTTCTCCTTTACTTTTTCATCACGTTCTTTCTCAAGTTCAGACTTTACTGAATCTGAAATCTCAAGATTTACTTTGTTTCGCTTGTCAATAGTGTCAAGAATGTTATCTTCAGGAGATACCACTGCTGTTGCTACTGCTTTCTTTTCTTCTTTTTCCATTTTGATAATGTTTAAACGTTAATAAATTTATTCTTCTACTATATGTACATTATAATTGTATAATGTGCTTATTCCAGATTTATGACTTGATTCAGCGCATATTGGCACTAGTTTATACTTTGTGTAAGATAGCTTGTTAAATGCTTTCTTAGCTGCTTCAGCAGAAGTTTTAGTTGGATACCAACATTGTGTTAATAATGCGCCACTTTTACCATCTGGTAATCGTTCTTTTAGATCTAATCTATACATAATCTTCTTTTTCGATCTTAAATACTCTGTCTTTGTTTTTGTCATAAGCTTTTAGCTTAACATGACCTTTACGTTTTTTAGGGCGTTCTTCAACTCCCTTATGATCTTTTATTGTACGTGACATAAGACTTGTTATTTAATGATTGCATAAATACCATCTATGGTTTTAAGATAGATTAAAGTAAATTTGTATAATTTTAACAGAGATTCGCTTAAAAGGTTACGCTTTGTTGCAATAATACGAATAGCATTTTTTATTTGGACAGATACATGTGGTTTTTCATTGTATATATCCTGCATTATAGCTGCTGTAAATTTAGGTATTGCGAGAGTTCCCTCTTTCAGATATTTACTATAACGTGTCCCTAAGAATATTACAGCACTATCTTCAAGAGATTGTGTTTGGTCAGCTACTTTGTGTGATAGCATATCTTCAGTAGCTGCTGCTGCGCATTGCTTTACAAGTTCGTCTTCATCGAAAGTATATGCTTTAATATTATCTACGTTTATAGTAGGATCTGCATTAAGCATAACGCTTACAATTTTAGATTGTGTTTTCTCTGTAAGTTTGTCCCCATCATAAATGAGACAATAGATTCTAGTATTCTGCATTTATCGTATCTTTTAATGTTGTATCTTGTTTACTACTATTTACCGTTACTTGTGTATTTGTATTTGATGTTGGTACTGGTAAATTTTCATAAACATCAATGTTATTTAAGTATTCGTCAACAATGTCGTTGATTGTAAATGTAGGCTTTTTACGTTGTACTACAGATGCTACGTTGTCCATTGTAAAAATTGACATTTTTGATAGAATACTATCGTTAAAGTGCTTATCACGTAGCTGTTGAACATACTTTTCAAATTCGTTAACTGAATTAAATGTAGGTTCTACTACAGCTGTGACATTAATAGAATCTAAAGGTTCTGTTTGTTTAGTAGGTGAACCTTTACACGAAGTTAGATGTATTGTTAAAATACATGCTAACATTGCTGTAAAACACAGTAAAATCTTTTTTCTCATGTTTTGATAACGTTTAATGAGGTTGGATTAATTATTAATTGCCCAGTTTTATAAAGAACTTGGAATAAACTTAATGGTAACTATTTAAGGACTTAAACCTATATGTACGTCTAACGTATATAGTTTAAAATACACCTATCTTCACAGACAAGTGTATTAATTAGTGTAATATTCATTTAACAAATAAAATCAACCATAAAAGCATACTCACGTATACTTAACACCACGCTTGGTGTAAGGACGATAATAAAATACAACTAAAAATATAAAACACTTAACCAATTTAATAAAAGATATAATTTGAGGTTGAGTTCGGTTTTGCACCTACGCCACGCTCATTTGTTTTATTTAGAAGACATGTGTATAAATTATTCTTCAAAATATGAAACGTACGTACTCAACCAGGCTCAATGTCTTTTAAATTGTTTATTAGCCTTAGTTCACAATCGATTTTATTCTAATGAATAAACAAGTTAATGTACATCTTCTCAGCATTCTTTACCCCGGCTTGAAGTACGGTCGTATACTCTTGTGTACTTTAAGAGTATAGGCAGCTTTACTTGTACGCATAGTGAGTATGACTTACGTCATACCCCCTATGCAGTGAGAGTTTAATAATCATCATCTTCAAAAGTATCATAGAAGTCTTTGAGAACTAACAATAACCATATTGAACCATATGCAGACATTCCAACTGTTGAGAATGTATACACTACTGTAATAAGTCTAGATAGTTCCCACAATGCTTCACAGTGATCAAATAGTTCAGCTAAACAAAATAACCCCAATAGAATTAGTGAAATTGAGTAAATCATGTTGTAGTAGAACCAACCATCAGTATATTTCTTCATTTAATCGTTCTTTAATAAATTCATATTCATTTGGATCAATAAAATAAGACTCTACTGGGAATATTTTATGTTGATCACGAGTATCCCCAATATAATAGTCTTCTGACGAGAGTACGCATAAATCATATGATTTTGCAGATGTTCCTGACTTTAACGTTAAGTTATATTCCACGCATAGTTTACGTAATTTACGTACTTGCGCATGAAATCTACGTTTTTCGAGTTCTGTAGCTGACATAACTCTATGTGTTTGAATTGCCATATTTAACTCTTTTTAGGATGATATTGTTTTCTATACATGCCAAATGTTCAGATGACTTTGTATTGTCACACTTTATATTTGGACATGTATAGATATTATTTAAATCGCAACCCTCACATAGTAATGTAGCTTTGTATGCTTTATAAATAACATTATTTATACAACAGAACTTACCAAGTTTTGGGGTTTTCATATTTGTGTGATTTAGTATTCACTATTACACGTATTGTAGGTATACTATTTTTAATTACCTTTTCTATTGTGTTTATTTCAAATACCATGTTACCACCTTTATTTGTAAATATACGTATTAAGTCATATGGTTTAGAAAAAACAATTTTTGATTGTGAAAATGGTAAATATATGTTAATGTAATCCGCACGATAATACAATGCAGTTATTATATTATCATATTGTCTTTGGCTTACGATACTGTGTAATATTATCGCATTAGTACATTTATTTTTATGTATAAGCTCTGAAGTTCTAAAGTAACCACGTGGAAGTATTTGTATACAATTGTAGTAATCTTTAGTACAGGCTATTATACGTAGAAATCTTGTATCTATCTCATCACTAACTTTTATAATTTTCCCAGTTTGTTTCATTTTCGTAATACTTTAACAAATTTAACTTTGTACCGGATAATACCTGTAATAACCCCATTACGTAGACGTATTGCAAGAGATGGCGTTACATTGTTCTTTATACATACTGTAATGTAGTTATACACTGTAGATGAAACAGGGATAAGGTCAGAAATACCTTGGTGTTCGTCATTGTAAACAGCATATATCTTAGGTTTCCCTGTTGATGTTGTTGTTTCAACAAACTTTTGAATTGATGTGTAGTTACAAGCCATCGTGTCAATGACAGCTGGTTGACGTGTTTGTGCACACGCTCTAGTACTAACTACTAAAAGTACTAGTAATAGAAACAGACCAAACCAATGACCTGGATCTAAATGTTCTTCTCTGTTATTCATTTTGATAATTTATTTACAGAGTTAATTACTTGTATACAACTTATGGTGTATACTCCATGACATGTTAAAGTTGTGTCTCACTTAAAGAATCCTACCGTGTTATTAACCATTGTCCTTCTAATTTAACCCCTAATTGTGATAAGGTCGATTGAATATTAGATGTAAGGCATTTTATTGCATTACGTGTAAGACCTTGTGCAAATAACATGGTAGAGTTCCCTGATTTAAACCATAAACGGTTACGGTCATTCCCAAGTATATCTATGTGTGACTTGTTAGGTCTTGGAGGATGTACTTGGTTATGTTTAGAGATTTTCATAGACTTCTTTTCTCAAACGTTTAGTTTCTTCAGAAATTTGGTTTGTATATTTATCTACTAATAGCTTAAATATACATGATTCTTCAGCTTTTAAAGCTAATACTTCCATTTCATCGTGATACATTATGTATTGTATAAGGAGATGCAATGTATCATTAACGTATAATTTTAAATTATCAAGTGATAGTGAATCAGGATTATCTATAAGTTCTTTTGTAATAATCTTCACTTTATTATCCTCAATAAACTTAAAAGAGTCTATGATACGCGCATGATCAAAATATATACACTGCATAAATATACCGTCGTCATAATACATCTGTAATGTATTATACACTATTTTATTTAATTTTATAAATATTGATAGCTTCATATCTGTGATAGATTTATTTGTTTATTAATCTCATGCATTTTATAGAGGTTAAGTTCATTCTTTAATTGAATAAGAGACTTAGCAGCCATTAGATATAGGAATATACCTGTAGCTTTTGAAGGAGTTGTAATAGGTTTATAAAAATTAAACGTAACAGACAATTTACCTGATGTCTTAAATGGTTTAATAGTTATAAAACACCTATTAATAACTTCATTGTACGTATGGATACCTAAATTCACCTTAATACGGAGTATTAATTTATCCAACTTTGATGATGTAGTTACTTCATGTGCATCTTCAAGTATTACATGTGCTTTTAGCTTGTTAGAATTGATATAATAATTTAACATGTTGTCTAATGTTCAAGTAAACTGTCTAACTTATAACATGATTGCAAATAGTCAGATCCTGTATCTGTTTCCATTATAGGATCATCATTAGAGATACCAGCTACATCTAATAGATGAGTGGTGTTAGTTCTGTATTGTGAATATGCATTGAGTATAGAATCCTTGTGTGGGATTTGTTTGTATTGTTCATATTCATAATCATTTAGTTTATGCATCGTACCCCCTATGAGAATTAACGCTATGATTGATAGGATTAGAATCGCTATCACTCCTTGATAGAGTTGTTTGTCATACATGGTCTATGTGTATTTTTGTTATATGTGAAGTTAGAAAACAAACTACGCCGAAGCGTAGCCTGTTTTGTTAAAGCGCTATTTATTAAAATGCGCCTTGAGGTGGTACCTGTGCGCCTTGAGGTGTGAAAGAATTCTCATGGGTTACAGGTTCTACTGGAGCTACAGGAGCTGCTGGAATGTCGTTCTGGAACATCTTCAGCGGTTTGTAAAACGCGTTCATAAGTTGTGTACCAAGCGTATCAGGGTCAAATCCCCTAATGTACGATAATTCGCCTGTTTCATTGTCAACTTGTTTACGTGTCAATACCGTGATAGAAGTCTTAACAATCAGATTACCAGCTTTTGTTGTACGTGGTAACCCAGTTGCAGTGTCTATCAGTACCATTGGCTCTGGTGTAGCCCATTGAACCTGAAAAGCATGCGGCAACACAAGGTATTTAGGTGGGATTGGGTTTGATGCGTTCTTCAACGTTGATACGTAAATATCACGTCCAAATGCATCTTTCTTACCCGATGGCTGTGCATCACTAAGATACTCACTAAATACTTGTACCATACGCTCATTAAAGAATATGACATCCCCTGAATTAACAAATGGGTCATCTGGATTCTCTAACGTAGCTTGTAAATACTTACTACCTTGATTGTTACCATTCTTGACGGTCATCAATCGGAGATCAACTAAATTGTACTTCATAATTTAAATATTTAAATTTGGAACATTTGTTTATATGTGCTTCGCTCTCGCTCCGCAATTTAAAGCAGAAGGTATATTCGACCTATTAACACTTATGTAAACACTATGGCTATAACATTAACTTATTATGTAATACTATAACTATAGCTACATACTGGGTCTACTAATTATGAATATCCCTCAGCCCATGCCAAGGTTAAGCAGAAGGTATATTCGACCGTGACAAGCTAATAGAACAACGCACACCGCAGACAGCCGACTAGACTGTCCTTGGTGGCGTAGTAATCCGTCCGTGCTCCTCGTAATGAAACGTTACTGATGCTCCGCAAAGTAGCTGAGGATTGGTGCTCATGGCTGCAAGTAGCTGCTCCATGCTCTCATAACGTTTAGTAGTTTGATACAATTTAGATCCACGTAATTTAATTGATGCAAAGTAACCAGAATTCTCCATGATGTTTACTATTTAATTGTTAATACTATTCACAAGATTAATGAGGCGGTTTGATTCGAAGGTAGAATACTGTAGACTAGGAGGGGGGTACTTTCCTTGCGACATTGGGGAGGGGGAGGTATTTATTACTATTCCTTGTTTCCATGTTTTTATTACAAATTTAAAATAAAAAATTTTTTATTTTTACCATCGATTCTACACAGCAGTATCTCCACATTGTTCAAAACATAGCTTAAAATACCATTTATTTGCGTTCTAACGGCTTTTCTGCTCCTCGCTGGTATAAGTACCCACAGAGGCAGAGAAAGTGGCTTAAAACGCTTTAAAATGCGTCATACTGATTTATATGGTTAAATTAAGCATACCAACTTGCTAATAGAGAAGAAAGAAGTGGTAAGATAGAAGAGATTAGTACATTAAATAAACTAAAGCTAACCCCTTCCCAAAGAAAGAAATATATATAAAGAAAGAAAGGGTTCCCCCAAACGTATATACAAAAAAATACCCCGGGAATCAAATTCCAAGGGTATTCTTAATCTTTTTCGCTATATTTTGTGCTTCAGGGTGTGCATGTTCTGATATTCTTAACTTAAAGAATTCTTCCCACTGTTTGGTAGTACCAGTCATTACTAATTCTGTCTTAAGTTGTAATGGTAGTATATCACGTGCATCTTCAGGTTTTAAACCACTATCTATAAGTAGATTGTATAAGTGTTCGCTGCTTGTACAATGATCTGTAAATAATTGTTTTTGTGTAGTAGTCCAATTATCATAACCTTCAGGTTGTATTATAGTTATACCTTTATTGCTGTAGTTAACATATCTAGTAGACTCCATAAGGAATGAAAATACTCGGTGCCTACAAAACGAATCAGCTTGTACCCTACTACATATAATACGCACTGTGTAGCGTAATTCATGTTGTTCTGTTGGGGGTGTTAGTGCTGTTAACACTTCTTTTATGTCATTTTCACATACAACCCTATAATTTGTAGTAATATAATACGTATGCTCGTCGTCATACTTTATTGTTGTGTAGGGGTTATACATGAGGATACGTAAAGCTTTGTCATAGTCTACTATTTCATCATCGTGTATAGTTAGGTATACTGTACCATGCTCCAATACTGATCCGTGATGTAGCTATTCCATCTTCTTCGTGAAAGCTTCAGCTGTCGTAGATCTACCATTATCATCATACTCAATCTTATCTTCAGATTTATATGCTGTCCTACCTGCTAATTCTATCTGTTCATATACCCCCAGTAGGTCTGGGTGTTGTACCAACTGTATTACTTTGTTTTCGCTAATATCCATCTGTGTGTACTTTTATTAAACACTAGCTCTTTGTCAGCTGGTTCATTATTAGTTATAGTTGTATTATCTGGGTCCATATTAGCTAACCACAATGCCTCTCTTGGGTTATCTGTTGTATACGAACTAGAATTACTCTTATGTTTAGTTATAGTGTACTTACCAAGTATTATCTCATCTAACTTCATGTTCTTTTTTATATATATCAAGCTACTTCTACAATATTTTCTTTAGGTTCTATAGACTCTTCTACACCTGTATGTTGTTCCATATCAACCACTGATTCTACTTCCCCTAAAGCTCGTTTAACGTCTTCTCCTGTTGTTTTAAGTTTTGCATGTTCTTTTAACTGTTTAATCAGGTCTTCCTTGTGTGGATTACCATATTTTTGATACATTTTGAACAGCATGCTCATTGCATTATTATACTGTTGTGGGGCAATTATGTTGCCATTATCATCTTTACGTTCGGCTATTTTATCACACAATTCCTCAAGTTCCTCAACAGTATAGTTGGTTAAAGGCGCTTTACGTATTAATTCACCATTAATATCGTAGATATTACTATATTTATTTATTTTCCCCATGTTTATGTGTATTTTAATACAACGATTAGCTTTTATTCATCTTCATTATATCCCCAAATACCCAATGCTTTAGATCGCTCATTAGCTTCATTTATCTTCTTCTATGCTATTATGAATCGAGGGTCTGTCATTATTTCTAATAGCTTGTTCCGCATGTGCTACGTATTTGGTACATTCTTGTTCTATTGGGTCGCCATCGTCGTCAAGTACTGTATGTGTATATTTCAACTTAGCTCTGTATCGTTTATACCTTCTAAATGCTCTATCTGTAGTATCTTTGTCATCATATCTGTGTATATATTTTAGCATTTGTATAGCATTTACAGCCCCAGCTACCCCTAAATTACAAATATTATTTATAAAACTTAATACACCTTCATCTCCAAACTTATTCTTCAATATAGTGTATTGTTCTAAGCTTTTCTTAAAATAATAATTTAACGGATTATACTCAGGCCATACATCTGCTATAAAACACTGATTAATAGGAACACCATGTATGTAGAAATACTTACATGAATCTGTTACTGGTACACTTGTATGCTATAGGGATAAGAAGTCAGCATAGTATAATACAGCGCTTAGTTCAAATATATTCATTTCTTATCATATGTTTTAGTTATACATTTATTAGCCCAACCTACTAAATTGGCTATCACTTCATTAGTATCTTCAGTAAGGGGGATGTGGTTATATTTAGCATATTCAAATGCTACATGGTAAGCTTCATGTGCTAGGGTATTAAGTATTTCGTACTTATCATATAGTTTTTTATCATACAACTCGTCCTTTATAACCACTACAAATACACATTCGTTAGTCTTATCACCCTTTAGTGTTGCATACGATGTTACGTAAGCTATTGCATCTTCATAGTATATTGTATCACCTTCAGGTGTACTAAACTCCTTATCTAATACGTCTTTAGTACAATGTGTACATACATATAAGTCAGCTGGGTATAGTATATCTTGTGTATATTTATCTATTCTAGGTTTATTCTTCTTATTGTTCATATATATTGTTTGTTTATATCATCTATATAGTCTATACAAATAGTTTGTATATATATTACCTCTACTATTCTATATTAACTATATATAACTATACTAACTATATATAACTATATAAATATTATTACATCTACAAATATTATTACCTCTACAATCTCCTTTACCCCTATTAATAACTCCCCCCTATAGTCCCCCCTCTTCTTCTTTCCCCTAATGGTTCTTATAAGAAAGTTGGCTATATAACGTATTAGTATGTGCAAAAGTTGCATAATGATAAATTTTAGAACAAAATGAAACCAATTTTATAAATACTTGCGTTATGCCGCCGTAATTTTGATAAACATTTCGAATTTATGGGAAAAACATTAAGAGTAATTAAGCCGTTTTATGTAATGGAGATTGGAGACACATTTGAACTCTTACCAGACGGCAAACGATATTCAAGTAATTATAGTGAGGAGCACAATGAAGGCGATGACGCGAATAATATTGTATCTTCGTCGTATACGTCAACATATACAATTTCTGCTGAGTACGCCAAGTCTTTGATTGATGCTGGTTATTTAGAGGATGCAGAAGTAGCGAATAAACCTACAACTAGCTCTACTACAGGATTTGTAAACGTATTTGATGAGATTACCAACATGCTAAATATGTACAAAGACGATCTTAAGAATATAGACGAAGATATGGCAAATAGCCCATCTTGCCTTAAGGTCGAGCGTCAAACAGTATTACAGAATCTTATTAAGGCGTTAGAACACTTGAATTCATTGAAGAAATAATATGAACGATAAAGAAAAACTAATTGATCAGGCTCCTATAGCAAATAGTGTATCAGAGAAGATACCGTATAGCTTTCAAGATTTGTTCTTAGTAAAGCCACTTGATCCAATTAAGGTAAAGAAAGAATTTAGTAAACCAGTTCCTACAGATAACAAGCCTAAAAAAGATAAGAACGGCATTGAAGCTGTAGACTACGATAAAGTAGAAACTGAGGTAAAAGAAGTCGATTCGGATTTTAGGAAAGGCGTAATACTTAAGGTTCCATACTCTTACAAAGATACAGAGCAATTTAGGCGGATGCCTATCAATATTGGAGACATAGTCGTATATAAAAATAAATATGCCGAATGGTTTGACATACTTAAGGATACGCAATTAGTAAGAACGTTCGATGTAATAGCAACTGAAACTGTAAACAAGTAATGGAATTAGATAAAGCTTGTAAGTAGATAGCAAAAGAGCTAGATATGGACTACGATATAGTTAGACATATAGTTATGTTTTAGTTTTAGTTCATTGTATCAGTTATGAAACACGAAACAGATACTCACGATATACTATTAAACAAGCTGTTTAAATTCAAACTTAAACGCAGATTCAAGGAAAATAAACAAAAAGAATATAGTTCAAAATGAAAACATTAATCTTAGATTACGAAGCGAATTATTGTAATTATAAAGCTATAGTAGCAGATTTCGAAAAAAGAGAAATATCTCACATCGAACCGTTTAGATACGCAATAGAAGATATGTACGTACTAAATGAGCCTATGGAAGTTAAGTACAAGAAAGGCAAAGATTGGGTAGTAAAAAATGGAGACAAAGGCGATATTGTAGTATTGTTCTATTATGACAAAGAAATTACTACACCATTCGATCCTGTTGTAATCATAAAGAATGAAACATTCAAGAAGAATGTAGCATCTATAAATGCAAAAAAGGCTGCAGAACAAGCCGCTAAAGAGACATACTGTTCTCAAGCTTTATCAATTTGACTATACTAAATCTAAATAAAATGAAGAAGATTAAACGCATTAAAGCTTCATACATTGTAAACATGACAGACGTGGATACTATGGATGATCTACTAATTAGTATCGCATACGCTAAGTTTATTGCGGAGCAACCACTTGATGAATATGATATTATTGCAATTAAAGACCAGTCTATAAATGACTTATTCGGCAAGTTTAATTGTGTAATTCGTTTAAAGAACGGAGAATTCATTACGTGTACAGCTAAGCGAGATAATGAACTTACCAAAGTTACAGTTGGAAAGGAACGTAAACCAAGGAATGTATTTAAACGTTTTTGGTATTGGATTACTGGTAAGAAATAAAAACGGTTTAACTGTACCGCAAACAGTTATGAAGTAATTTAACATCTATCGAAGATAATTTTGTTAAGTTTTTATTATAAAGTCCTGTAGCATGACTATAATCTGCTACATATTGCCCTGTAGCGTAATGGCAGCGCGGAAGGCCCTAACCCTTCGTCAGTCTGGGTTCGAATCCTAGCGGGGCGACGATTATAAACTAATATATAGTAATTATGAAGATTGGTTCACACAATTCCTTATCATACAGACATGCAAAACATTGGTATATGAGACCATTTGAATGGTGTTCGAGGTGCCAAGAGATAGGATACAAAGAACAGTATCTATGGAATATGGTAAGAATGTTCGATGTGCGCATATGGTTTGACAAATATGGAAACCCAACTATTAGGCACGGCTTGTTAACATTCGACATTACCGACGATGAACTATTTGATTTTTTCAAATGGTTAGATGACAAAGGTGATTGTTATGTGCGAATCATTTTGGAAGAAACACATGTATCAAAGAATAAAAAAAATGTTTGGGAGATAGAATGGTTATTTCAAAGATTTTGTAGAACTTTAAAAACTTTGTTTAAGCATATATATTTTTACGGTGGAAATAGAAAGTGGGATTGGAAAGTATTGTATGATTTTGGTAATGACGATCTCCCACTAATACATAAGTATTCATCCACAGCTACTTTATTCAAATACCCAAATAAACCATTAGCAATAATAGACGATATATATCCAAAATACTATGCCAAACGGTTTAATCATAAAAACTTCTGTGAATACTTTGTAGGAGACGAATCTAAATGGTTATTCTTTGATTTTGTAAATATTAGATAAAACTAGATAAATGGAAATTAAATTCAAAAGATTAAGCGATAATGCTATTATGCCTATTCGCGCACATAAAGGTGATGCTGGAGTAGACTTGACGTGTACAAAGATTGAGACCACATTGAATGAAGCTAGACAGCTACTCATTGTATATCATACAGATCTAGCGGTAGAGATACCAGAAGGTTATGTAGGTCTTTTATTCCCACGGTCTAGTATATGGAAGAAATCACTCACAGTTACAAACTGTGTTGGAGTTATAGACTCTGGCTATAGGGGAGAAATACAAGCAGTTATGAGAACTACAACAGATGTAGTACCAGCTGTATATTTACAGGGTGAACGTTTTTGTCAACTTGTGATTGTTAAATTGCCAGAGTATGATATAGTAGAAGCTTCAGAATTGTCAGAAAGTGATAGAGGTACTGATGGTTTTGGATCTACTGGGGATAATAATGAAACTAGCGCAGCTGAATCAGAGGAGCCTTTAAATAACGTAACAAAAGAGAATGTTACTACAAATCCTGCAGGGGAAGGTGAGCCGATTGAGCAAGCGGCGGACGGCAACGATCCGTCTGAGGTAGTAGAGTAATGCATGACTATACTACATAATAAAGGGAGGATGACTTAAAGTTGTCCCCCCTTTTAACGTATATATGTCAATATTATGAATAAAAACAGATTAAATACAAAAACAAAGCTATTAAATACGATTGAAGCTAATGTAATAAAAAATACTAAAGGTGTTGACGTATATTTAGGTAATATTAATTATGGTTATAACCCTGGGGATATAATAGATGCAAATGGTATTTATGATTTAGTGCAGTAGAACAACATTAAAGATATATTGTCGATAAGCAATTCAGAAATAGATAACATTTGTAACATTTAACAATTATAATATGGCAAAATATTTAGATAATACAGGTCTGGCTTATTTTTGGGGGAAAATAAAACAATACGTCGAAAATGCTAATTAGGATTTGCGCGGAGATATTAATAATAAGTTAGCTACTACTACAGTAAATGGACACCGATTATATTCAGATGATGATAATTACCAAATAGTAATAACTAAAGAAGATATTGGTCTCGGTAATGTAGAAAATGTAGCAGCAATACCAATGTCACAAAAAGGTGCGAACAATGGTGTAGCAATGCTCGATGCAAGCGGTAAAATTCCAACGTATCAACTGCCTGGATATGTAGATGATGTACTAGAGATGGACTCACTACATGTTGAAAATCATAGTACAGCTGAACATGGTACTGTGTATGATACAACTACGAAGAGTATATGGCGTTATGGTATACCACCACACAATGGACCAGTTACACCAGCTGCTGGGTGGTACGAAATGGAAGATTATTCAATTTCCGGGGTAGGACCTGCTGCAGATAAATTATATGTTTTAAAGAGCGATAATACAGTATGGCGTTGGTCTGGTAGTGACTTTGTACAAGTTGCAGGTAGTATAACACTAGGTACTACTTCATCTACTGCCTTTCCTGGAGATAAAGGATAGATAGCGTATGAACACGCTACTGCCAAAGGTACCGCTTATGCGTAGGGACTATATAAGATTACTACTAACTCTTAGGGTCATGTAATATCTGCATTAAAAGTTTAGAAATCAGATATTACAGCACTCGGCATTCCTTCTACCAATACTACTTATAATGTAGCTACAACTACTACAAACGGACTTATGAGTAGTACAGATAAGGCTAAACTTGATAAATTACCAAACGATTCTATCGTAGCTATTACAAATTCTGAGATAGACGCAATTGCAATTTAATATGAGTAAATTTTTAGATTATTCTGGATTACAATATTTAATTGGGAAGCTGGATTAGATTACACCAAACTGGGCACCTAATTTATTAACACGAATCCCACTTTATTAGGGGTATTGGCCTACCAATCATAGTGGATTCAAATCAAATGAATCGGGAGTTATACAAGTATAGAACAATTCATTATAGTATGTAGGCGATTCTACAAAGAAAGCTACAATTGATACTGAGAATAATCCATTGTTATACCCAATGATTACTGGTAACTACTATACAGTAGATGTAAAAGTATTAGAACCATATAGTAGTAGTGGTATATATTTGTCAGCAGCTGGTGAACAATCATATACACCTCTATAGCAAAACGTAGCCAAGCATTGTACACTTACATTCAAATGTAATGATCAAAATCAATAGATATAGATATGGGGTAGTAATCACGTATATCGAATTTTATTGTTGCAGATTACTAAAACTAAATGTCCAGTGCCCTATAATGCATTTGGCGCTCAAATAGGTTATTTAATAGATGATAAAATATCAGAAATATGAATAAAGCTTATATTAAATCAGCTGTTCTCACTGGTGCTACACTACCATACGATAGAGGTGTAGAAGTATTACTCGGTGATGTTAAAAACGGGTACGTATCTGGAGATTTAGTTGATGCCAACTTTGTTGGTAAGATCATAAACGATGTTGCAGCGTCTTCATCACAATCCCAAGCATTCAAATAGGGCATCGGTGATGGTAGTATAATTAAGGCTAATTCAGATGCTTCTGCTACAGGTAAAAATTCTGTAGTATTAAGTTATAATAACACGTCTACAGATCAATATGGTAGGCAAAGTGAAGCATCAGGAACCTAGTCTATCACAGCAGGGACTGGTACTGTGGCATCAGGAGCACTTAGCGTTGCATTAGGCAATGATACTACAGCATCTGGACTCGGTGCAGTTTCTATTGGGTTAAATACTCAAGCTAACGGCGATTATTCAATTGCACAAGGCACCGTAACTAAGGCTGACGGTAAATATGCTGTAGCATTAGGCGGGTATAATGAGGCTGGGGCTTAGTATGCTACATACATTGGGTACGGTTCTTGTTCAGTACGAATAACAGGGTAGGCAAATGCTACTACGTACACAGTGACATCAACTGATTCCGCATACAATCCTATATATAATACTATAATCCCTGGCAAAACTAAGATTTATGTATCTGGCGCACCTGTTGTTGGTATGGACTTTGCTACGGTACAATCAGTTTCTCAATTACAAGTTGGGTGTACCATAACCACTGATAGGACATTATCTGCAAATGCTTTAAATAATGCTAGTGGGTTTATTATATGTGGAGCGTGGGCATCTGTATCTTAGGCGATAAATTGTGCTAGTACAACTGGAAGTTACTCATTTGCTGGCGGACCATATAGTACGGCAAAAGGAAATAGTTCATTTGCGTACGGTAGAGGTTGTCACGCTATTGGTAGTTATAGTGTTTCATTAGGTGAATTTAATACTGCAAGTGGCACTAGTTCTACAGCTATTGGATAGGGTAACACTGCTGCTGGAAAGTATTCTATAGCAGCCGGTAATGGCTCAGTTACATACGGAGAGGCATCTATGGCTATTTGCGGTTATATAGCTAGACACATTTGGATGTATAAGACTGATACCCCAAAACAATATAAAGCCAATAAGCAAGGTGAAATCTATGCGATGGTAAAGAATACAATAAACTATGTACCGAATAAAGATTTATATATGTCATAGTTTAACGGTATGCTATTGTTTGATTCTAATAAGGATTCAACTAGATTTGGGAAGATAGAATCTGCAAAGTGGGACGAAGCTACTCAAGATATAATATATACTACTGAAAAAGAATTACCAGTAACTGGTAGGTTAATGGCTATTGCAACTATGGCAAATGGTAAAGGGTCTATTGCTGGGAGCAATGCTATAAGTATAGGTAATGACAGCATCGCGCATGGTTATGACAATAGAGCTGTAGCATATAATTCGTATGCTTTAGGTATGGGTACGACTGCTACTAGTGAACAAGAATTAGTTGTTGGTTTATATAATAAGCCGACTACTGATAGTTTATTAACAGTAGGTAACGGAACTAATCATTTTGCAAAAGATGGTCTTAGTAATGCTCTAGAAGTACACAAAGATGGTCACATAATGATTAAAGACTGGACTGAAGGTGATACGCGTAATAATGAGCAAATACCAATGTATAACCTGCAAGAGAAGATTAAAAACATCTCAGAACCAAAAGGTTGTACTATCGTATTTAGGTCTGCAAACACCGATATTGAATCAGTAAAATGCCACATGTATAATGGTACATATATTTACGAAAAAGATTACCAAGGAGCAGACATGGTAAAAACTCCAGGTACAATAGGATATGTAGAATATAAATACGATCTAACATTCCCAACGGAAGGACTAGCAGCTGGATCTTCACCAACATATTTAGTATTTATTCCAAATATGGATGAGTCACTCAAAACAGAACCAATAGCACGTAATAAACAGGATATTTATATTTTATAATGTTTGATATACAAGGTGGTAAAATAACGCTTAGTACTAAAGATTTAGCTATACCTCCGTTTAAGGAGTACTATAATAATAGTAAAGATAAATCTATAGCACTAAAGGAGATAGAATACATCATATGGTTATATAAATGGAATACACCCTATGAGGCTTACCCAGAGAAAGAGAGGGCTAGAATAATAGGGAAAGATGTATTCGGGGATAGTAATTATAAACCATCTGCAGAATTAAAAGAGTTAGCAAAAAGGTTTTAGGAGTTTCAACAGACTCCTGGAACTAGATTGCTTTCAGCATCATAGACAGCTGCAGAAGGATTGATAGAAGCTCTGAATCAATATTCAGAAGGTAACATGGACATAGATACAGCACTAAAAGTTACTCGTATTCTAAAAGATGTAAGCGGTGTAGTTAAATCATTAGATGTAGCTATGAAACAAGCTAAAGCCGAACAAGCTGAATCTGGTAGAATTAAAGGCGGAGGTGTTATAGGTCTATATGAAACAGTTAAATAATATAAATGGTAGATTTTAACAAAAAAATACACAATACAAATAAGTTTCGTTAGGCTGCCATATTTTTTAAGGAACATGATTGTTATACATTAGCACCAAGGGGTACAACAGACTATATAAAATATTGGGATTAGGAGACCGACAGGTGCCTTAACGGTTATACAGCACCGGATGGCGATTATATAACCGGGTATCATTATTTTTATTTGAATTATAGTCCAATCATGAAGCTCAATCAAGAGGAATATACAGACCATAATGGTCATAAGCGAATACGTAGAAATCGTGTATTTGATTTCCCTTCGTTTTGGAGCTATGACTGGTGTTATTTCATGGCAGTGTAGGAAGCAGAAGAAAGCGGCAAACATTTGGCTGTATTAAAAGCACGTGCTAAAGGTTACTCGTTTAAAGGTGCTTCAATGCTTGTACGTAATTATGAATTAATACCTGGCTCTAAGAGCTTCGCTGTAGCTTCAGAGTAGACATTCTTAATAGGTGATGGACTACTCACTAAAGCTTGGTAGATCATGGATTTTATAGATAAAAACACGGCATGGTCTAAAAAGAGATTAACTAGTACGCGTCTAGAACGCGTATCTGGATTTAAAGTTACTGACGAATATGGTAACCAAACAGAGCAGGGTTATTTATCAAGCATAAAAGGTATAACGCTAAAGAATGACCCAGAACGTATTCGTGGTACTAGAGGTAAATTAGTACTATGGGAAGAAGGTGGTAAATTTCCAGCATTAGAGAAAGCTTGGCGAATAGAACAACCTGCTGTAGAAACAGATGACGGTAAAGCATTTGGACTGTTAATAGCGTATGGTACAGGTGGTACAGAAGGTGCTGGATTTGATGGTCTTAAGAACATATTTTATAAACCAGATGCGTTCAACTGCTTAGGCTTTAATAACATATGGGACGATGGGTAGTCTGATTCTAGATGTGGTTTTTTTGTACCTTCATACGAAAATATGGAGGGTATAGACGAAAACGGGAAATATAGGTTTATGGACGAAGACGGAAATAGCTTAAGAGAAATAGCAATACAAGAACTGATAAACCAACGTAATGCTATTAAGGACGCTGGTGCGTCTTAGGCATCTATAGATAGGTATATATCTGAACGTCCAATGAAGCCGTAGGAAGCTGTACTAGAACTTGGTAAAAATATATTCCCTCGTAAATTACTTATGGACCAGCTAACTAAGATTAGAACTAATGAAAAGCTTAAGAATATGAAGCATATTGTAGATCTATCTTGGGATGGTAATGGAGGTATACAGGCTACAGAAAAGAAGAGTGGAGATATAACTACATATCACCTCAAAAAGGATGATAAACCAGAAGGTTCTATAGTAATCTGGGAATACCCAATCAAGGATCCGCCGTTTGGTCTATATATCGGAGGATGCTTAACCCCTGGTGAAAAGGTTTGTACTCAACGTGGTCTTGTAGCTGTAGAAGATGTAACGCTTGACGATAAACTTATAAACAGATATGGTAAATTTGTAAGCATACGAAATTTACAACGATACGAAAAAATAAATGAACCTACGTTTAAAATAAAACCGTGTGGTACATTTAGAACTACTAATTTTACAGGAGAGCATCCTATACTAACAAATTCTTTTGACTTTGTAAAAGCAAAAAATTTATCAGTTAACGATAAGCTATTAATACCAAATTTGTATTGGAATAACGATCTTGAAAGATACAGATATAATACGCATAACGAATTTGATAGAAAACTTGCATACTTTTACGGTTTATACATTGGTAATGGGTTTTGTAATGTAAACAATAATTCTTATGATATATATCTGTCTATTGGGAATAAAGAAGAAGATTTTGCTAAATTTTACGATTCTCTTATAAACGAATTATTCGGTAGGAAATGTGTATATGTGCATAAAAACAAGGAATAGACAAGAAGGTTTACAGATAAACAACTTGCGGAACAATTATAGAAAATAGGAAGTAATGCGTACACAAAGCGAGTGCCAGAATGGATAAAGCGTGGATCCGCAGAAGTGAAACTTGGTTTTTTACAAGGGTATCTTGATTCAGATGGTTCTGTAATACATTCACGTAATTCCGTTAGGGCAAACTACACAAGTGTAAATCTAGAACTATTAGAAGACGTACAAGATGTACTGTTTGCATTAGAAATAAAAAATAGTATAGTTTTACATAACAGACCGTGCAAAAATAAATTCGGTGGCATTTCTAAAGAGTCATACAGAATAAACATAGCCTGCGATGATATGTTAAAATTGACAATAGATCCTGTATATGAAAGTAGAAAAATAAAGTTGTTAAAAACGTATAAATCAAATAGTAAATCTACTATCGATTAGAAATTTGTAAATGGAAACATCGTAGTTGGAATATAGAGTATCGAAAAATATATATATACTGGTACTGTATATAACTTTGAATGTGATACTCATACATTTATGTGTAGAAATATAATGACACATAATTGTGACCCGTACGCTAAAAGTCAGCGGGTTAAAAATTGGGTAAAAACGGAAAACATCTCAAGTAGACAATTCCGTGCTAAGTCTGTAGATTGCGAAAGGCTACAGAACAGTGTAACGCATAGGCGGTGAATAAATATAATCTGCCCACGAACACCCAACACGAAAGTGATGATATATGCTGAGCTATATGGTAACATATAGAAGTAGAGATAAAAAACTCTACGATAACATAACTGATGATCACGATGAATCATTTACAAATTCGCTAGGCTCTACATTTATATTTAAACGTGTAAAAGCTGGGGAAGCTTGGAATGATGTAATAGTAGCAGAATATTCTGGCAGACCAGATACTGCAGAATAGTATTATGAAAATGTACGTAAATTACTTACATTTTATAATGCTAGATTGTTATTTGAGAACGAACGTAAAGGTATATACCCATATTTTACAAACAAACATTGCGATTACTTGTTAGCAGATTAGCCAGATAAGGTAATATCAGAAATATTTAAAGATTCAAAAGTAAATCGTAGAAAAGGGTGCCATATGACCAAATCTATCAGAACGTACGGAGAAGGTTTAGCATTAGAATGGATGATGGAAGAATATGAACCGGGACACCCTAATATAGAAAGAATATACAGCGAGCCACTATTGGAAGAGCTAATAGAGAATGATGGTATAAAAAACGTAGACCGTGTAATAGCGCTATGTATGGTTATGCTATACAGAGAAGAGCTATACCAAGTTAAAGTGACCGCCAGTAAAGAATAGAATAAATAGGCAGAATTATTTAGTTTGCCATTGTTTAGTCAAGAATACTGGAACCAAGATGAACAGTATGAGGACGATGATGGTATGCCTACATATACATTTTAATAATGACAGAAGATAATTTATATAACTCAAATTTTCCACAACAAAAACTGACTCTTAGAAAGAAAGGGGAGAAGTGGCAGCACGATTGTGTGAATTATATTATAGGAGAGGGTAATATAACATCCGGAGGATAGAATAAACAAGCCTTTGGTGAGTTATAGACCTATTATGATCTTTATAATAGTATCTTCAACGAAGCCGATTTTAAGCGTATTACGAATCCGTTTCATGTTAAGGATGGGTTCCCAGCTACACCTTAGGACTTTAATATTATACGTCCAAAAGTAGATTTGCTTATAGGCGAAGAAACTAAAAGACCTCTCAATTTTAGGGTAGTTCGTACTTCATAGGAAGCAACATCAGAATTACAAGATAAAGAGAAGTAGCTGTTACTATAGTATATACAAGCTTCAATAACAGCTAGAATGGATCCAGAACAACAAGATTAGTATCAATAGCAATTACAATCTGGTGAAATCATGACTCCGGAAGCCATTGCCAAATATATGGATAAGGACTACAAGGATATTGTAGAAAATACTGCATACCACACTTTAGTATATCTTAGAGAGAAGCTAAATATGGATCATGAGTTTATTAAAGGATGGAAAGACGCGCTTATATCAGGTAGAGAGATTTACTACGTAGGTGTACTAAATTCAGAACCATATATGGAGCGTGTAAATCCTATGCAGTTTGCGTATGACAATAGTCCAGATTTAGAGTTTATTGAAGATGGCGCATGGTGTTGTAGAAAAATGCGTATGCCGATTACTGAGGTATATGATAGGTATTATGATAAACTATCCGAAAAAGATTTAACTAAGCTTGAGGATATGATTAACGCTGTGCCAGCTTAGGATTTAGGGTAGAAAGATATTGTAGACGACTTTAAAGGTATTCAGCTACATTTCTATGATAACCCATTATATGATTCTACTGGAAAAGCCAATGTGAATGTATGGCATTGCTGCTGGAAATCATTTAAAAAAATATTTTACGTAACTACACAAGACGAATCTGGAGAAGTACAAATTGATATAGTAGATGAGACATACAAACCAGTAGGTACAGAGATAAGTGTAGAGCCCGATTGGATTGTAGAAGTATGGGAAGGCTATAGAGCTGGTAATGATTTGTATTTTGGTATACAACCTATAGAGTATCAGCATGTAAGTATAGATAATCCAAACTCATAGAAATTACCATATTGTGGTGCTATATACAGTGCTACAAACAGTAAGCCGAGATCTTTGGTTAGTATTCTAAAACCTTTACAATACATGTATATCGTATTATGGTACAGATTGGAACTAGCAATAGCTAGAGATAAAGGTAAGATTATAAATATGGATATTACGCAGATACCTAAGTCTATGGGGATTACACCAGAGAGATGGATGCATTATTTATCGAGTGTAGGTGTCAACTTTGTAAACCCATACGAAGGTACTCCAGCTGACCCAAGTGGTAGTAGAGCTGCTGCATTTAACCAATTCGGTTCTGTAGATCTTACGATGTCTAATGTAATATCTGAGTATATACAACTGATGGATAAGATTGAACAGTTAGCCGGTACTATATCTGGTATTACTGCATAGCGTGAAGGTGCTGTATCTACATCAGAACTTGTTGGCAATGTAGAGCGCTCTGTATTACAATCCTCACATATCACTGAACCTTTATTCTGGATACACAATCAGTGTAAACGACACGTAATGACAATGTTGCTCAATACAGCTAAAGGTGCGTGGGAGGATACAGGTAAATAGAAGTTACAATACATATACGATAATGGCGAGAGAGCATTCTTGGACATCTCTAAGAAGTTCTACTTTGAAGATATGGATGTATTTGTAAGTGATACCTCTAAAGACCTCGAGAATATACAGAAACTACAACAACTTATTTAGCCTGCTATGCAGAATGGGGCTAGTCTGCTTGAAGCTGCAGAGATTCTTACTAATGATAACTTTAATGTGCTTAAGTAGAAACTTAAGGATATGCAAGCTAGGCAAGAACAGTTGTAGCAGCAACAACAAGAGGCACAAGCCCAGCAGCAACAACAATTACAGCAAATGCAGAATGAAGCTAAAGAACAAGAACTTATGCTTCAAGAGGCACAGATGGATCTGCAACGTTACCAGATAGACTAGGATAATCAAACTAAGATTGCAGTTGCTGAAATTAGTGCTTATAGAGGTACTGAAGAAAAAGACGTTAACCTTAATGGTATTAGTGATCCTATAGAGATAGCTAAAGACGCTACAGCACAGCTTAAGATACGTGAAGAATAGTATACTAAGCGTTATGAAAATGAGCAAAAACGCAACATCGAAGAACAAAAGATTAAGCTCGCTAAAGATCAAATGCAACACGAAACTGAGTTATAGAAACAGAAAGATGAAGCTGCATATTAGCGTGAAAAACTCAAAGCAGAAACAGCATTGAAAAATAAAGTAGTAGGTTAGAAGTAATATGGGAGATACAGATTCATTTAAAGAAAGATTTAATAGATGGAAGAACGGCGAAAACTACTGGGATATAGTAGGTAAGCCGTTCCCTACCTATATAGAAACATACGGTTTAAACTACTACAAAGGTGGTAAAGATAATCGTAGCAGATTTTAGCAACACGTTAATAGTAGACAGAAAGACGTAGATTTTATTATAGATACTCTACGTAGTAATGGTATGAATGACTATCAAATAGCAGGTGTTGTTGGCAATATAGCCCAAGAGAGTGCATTCAACCCAAATGCACGTAATGGTTAGCATACTGGTTACTTACAGATGAATGATAATATGCGAAGGCATGTACGTAAGATATACGGTAATGACTCGCATTAGAATTAGCTTAGATTCGTAAGTGATGTAATGCTTGGTAACCAAAAGGTTGGTAAAGACTGGATTAAGTATGGTGGTAACGGCAGATACAAATCATTTAATAATAGTCCAGCTGCCGCATCAGTATATTTTAGTAGTTAGTTTGAACGTGCAGGAAGTGGTTCTAATGATGTGCAACGTAAGCGTAGTGCTATAGATGCATTCAACTATATATAGAAACGCAATAAAAGAATAAAGCCAGCTATACCGGCAAGAGCTTAGTAGTATATGCAAAGTTAGTTCACGTAGCCAGCTGTATCTACAAGAGTAGTTCCAAGAGTACCACAATAGGTATATGGCGGAGGTGGTACATATAGACCTACTGTACCTAGAGGTGCTGTAAAAGCGTACGAAGAACCAATAATGTATAATAGCTAGGTATAGCTACCTAATATAATTGATATGTATAATAATACATATGAAAGCGTACCTACGATGAGTAATCTGCCAAACATAATGTAGCTACAACGCCCAGAATACAAACGTGGTAAAAACTATGTGTATTACGATAATGTAATACAGTATGATCCTATTTATCAACCAAACCAAATTATGTAAAAATAAAGCGATATGCAGTTAGAAAGCCCTAAGCGCAAATGGTAGAAACAGAAAGACTATCAGCGAAAACGTATAATACGTAAAATATAGCGTAGGAATAAGTCTAAGCTGTAGTAGTATTCAAAAATAGCTGAGAAAGAATTAAAACGTTAGCTACGCAGTAAGAAGTTTGCTGAAGGTAAAGACGATGGTAAAACTATATATACTAATTT
>OCTW011597340.1_pt1 | contig 33695 bp, 24 predicted proteins | sample 1539671 | NCBI WGS metagenome assembly OCTW01 (sample SAMN02144230, study PRJEB22623) | gut metagenome | biome: sheep rumen | host: Ovis aries | place: New Zealand
ACATTTACTATTGAAGTCGAACAGCGTACCATCATCATTATTCGCAATAACGAGAATATGCCCTCTCTCCAAATCCACCTCTATACCTGGCAGTACAACGGTATTTGGCATCGCGTTCTTTATCTCATGAAACTGCGTGTAGTCAAATAGATTGTGGTTTGTTATAGCAATAACATCCAAACCAGTCTTTTCTACATAGTCCATTAAGACATCCTTATCAAACGTAAATGCCCTATCTGACACAGAAGCAACTGTGTGAATATGCAAGTCACATCTTTTCATGTTCTTATCATTACAATCTTTATTCAACTATTTAATTCTTATTCAACTAATTCTATAATCCTATGTTCGCATCCGTAAACCATTACAAATAGTTAGCGACACATTACTATTATACAAAAGTAGAAATAATATTATAAAAACAAATGAGATATATTTCCAATTTTATAAATTATGTGATTCTTTGTGATTTATTTTGTCTTTTTAACATTAGGTTCGTGTGATGCAAATATTTTCTAATTATCTAACAAAACGCGACCTCACATTTGTAAATATGGTCGTGTTCATGGAAAAGAATGCCAAGAAAGAGCAAGACATAAGGACTGGTTGTCAACAGCAGACAAGCCAAAGCAAACACCCCAGACAAGAACAAAGACCAGAACAAAAAGAGCGTCATGATGAATCTCAGCAGCACTCTTCAAGTTCATCCGTTCTCATTCCGTCATTGGGATTGTTTGATACAACCAACCCTGTCTATGACCCAGATGATGAAGCCTTCCGTCGTCGCTTACAACAAAAGAAGAAAAAGAAACGAGGGCCAAGGTTATAATGGGAAAATCTCAGAATTAAGACGTGTTGCATATATAGCAACCCCAACTCCGCAATATATGGAATCTTCAAAATGCTGCGCACCTTCTGTCGTCACCATCTTAGCCTTAATACACTTGGAAAAAATAGGAATATAGGTATGATGCTGAATATTAGCCCGCCTATTGTCCCAACAGCAAGGGAGTACCAGAAAGGCTGGTCATCAGGTCCGTCAATAAGGAATGGAATCATGCCTAATACCGTTGAGAGAATGGTGAGAAGGATTGGGATGATCTTATGATTGAAAGCCGTGACATACTTTTTACTACCAATCCTGTGCTTTTTCCTCTTGTCCCAGTCGGCTGATATTACTCGTAAATCCTGTTGATTATTATTCTGGCAAATAATATATATGCCCGCATTGACTGTCAGTCCCGCAAGTAGTACCATTGCCGCAAACCCACCTGTTCCAAAGGGTACACCAGTGATATAATATGTGAGGAACAGTCCTATAAATGACACAGGGATAAGCAACACGACTGCCAAAGCTTGCATAAGGCTCTCGAACAAGATGGCAATGATAAAGAAGATGATAACCGCGACGAGTCCAATAAGCCAGTATTGTGTCCCTTCGTCTTCGTATGCACCGTATGTTCTGTCCTTGCAACGGAAACCTACAGGGAGATAGTGATTATACTTCTCTATCGTTCTACTCAACAATCTGTATGTGTAAGTATATGAGCCAAGAACATTGAATGCCACTTCAAGTATATATTCCTGATTCTCTCGTGGAATAACGTTCTTGGCCTCCCGTTGGTTAATATCCATAAATCCCGACGGACGGACATCTCTTCCTCCGACATTAATATATGAGTTCCTTAGTTTCCACTCATCAAACGACTCTTTAGTAGAAGGACGCACAACAACAGGCATTTTCCTGCTTTCAGATATTACTATGTCATCAGCATTTCCTTCTTCAAGAAGATTCCTCAAAGTATAATATACGTTTTGCGGACTCAATCCCGAAATGGAAAGGGAACGACGGTCGTACTCCATATACAGTTCATTCTCCTGGTTCTCATGTCCCGGAGTCCGGATAATCAAGTCTGCCACACGGCTGTTCTTTCGCAACTCACGATACATTTCCTCTGCGAAAGCATATAGTCTGTCATAGTCATAACCGACAAGTTGAATACTGTTAGAGCGATATTGCAATTGTAGCGAATTGCTGAACCCACGGTCACTGACCCCATAAGTAGCCCAGTCTGCGCCGCCAATGGAGACCAACTTACCGATAACACGATTTTCAAGCATGTATGGAAAACTTGTATGAAGTGCCTCATCCGTGAAATCCACATCTATAGAGCCTCCTCGCCCCCAGATGGAAGTCTCAAATTTCCTGATTTCCTTACTATACAGTGTAAGGAAAGCCTCAACTTCTTTTATTTTCTCATTAAGTTCCTGCACACTACCGCCCACAGGCATCTGTCCACGGATATGTAGCATCATTCGTGGTTTCTTCGGACGATATGTATTAGAGTCAAGACACTCCACGAAATAATACAGCGAACCAGCAAAGAGCAATGCGAATACAAGTAGGAACGCCCAGCGTCCAAAGCGATGCTGGCACCAATCTACATACCTCTGGTAGATATGCGAGAATGCCACAACGAAACGTACACGCAGCGTCCTTTTCCTAATGCTCTTCCTGCTGAAAAACCTGAACCTCTCAATCAAGGCTGGCACAAATACAGACGCTACGACGATGGCGATAGCGAGATTAATCATCACAACAACAGAGAAATCCTTCAAGTCGTGCCTTAGGAAATCTGGTAGCCAGAACACGATGACCAACGAGCCGATAGTCGTAAGCATGGCAGCAAGTACACCAATGAAAGCCTTCCGGTTGCGGTAATAGCCGTAATGATCCACCATCACGATGGTAGAGTCAATGATGATACCAAGTGATACCGTTATACCAGCCATAGACATTGGATGCAGACGGATATCAAAAAGCCAGTAGAGTAATACAGCCATGAGGATATTGGCGAGCAGGGCGATGGCGATGATACCCGTATATATCCATTTCCTTCCACCTGCAAGCCAGACAAACAGCAGAAGGATAACGAGCGTAAGCGACGAACGGAGTAACAACGTATAAAACTCCTTCATCTGCGTCTCTGCACGATCGTATGTGAGGGTTGAGTGTTTGGCTATGAATGAGTTCGCTGACTTTTCCAAGGCATCCTTCACCTTTCCCGATACACCGACCACACTGGCATCTTTATCTGCATACACATTGATATATACAGAATTCATGCCATTGACACGATAATAACTGTCCGGCTGTTTCTCACGAATGTTGCAAGTGGTAAGATTATTCAGGTATATAATCTTTCCGTCTATGGTACTCAAAGGCATCTGCTCAAAGGTCTTGCCATTGCCCTTAGAAGTAAGGATAAGCGGAACTGTTACACGGCCATGATTTGTTGTCACCTCTCCAATAACATCCTCACGGCCAGTGAAATTCCTTACGGTTTCCACAATATCGCTATTGGTCAGCCCGTAAACACCTATCTCATTGGCATCATACGAAATCTCCATATATTGTGATTTCGTGCCTGATATCTGGACGTTGTTCACGCCCGCAATCTTCTCAATATCGCGTTTGGTCTCTTTCTCTGCCAGTTGCCTCATCTGCTCTTCTGACATATCGGCATTCAACTGATAGGTCAGTATGAGTTTTACTTCATCGTCATCAGCTCTCGATGTATCTACTTCGCCACCGCTAACTACGGGGAAAGACATATTCTGGGGCAGTTTGGGACGTAGTTGGCGCAGGATAGATGCTATCTCAAATTTTGCCATAGAGACATTTGCCTTCGGTTTCATCTCTATCACAATTCTTCCAGAACCAAATTGGCTGACTGACGAGACCTTCTCTACTCCCTTTACCACACTCACAGCAGCCTCTATGCGTGAGGTAATGTTCTGCTCCACAACTTTAGCCGAAGCATTCTGCCACCAGTATGTGATGGTAAGCGTCTTTCCCTGTTCCGGGCGTGGCTCGTTGCTGATGTCCAGGCGTGGTATAAGTGCCACGCCAATGACCATCAGGATGCACATGACCAGAAGTATGCTAAAGTTATGTTTCATCATTTACGATACAGTATGTAATACACCAAAGGAACGAAGAACAGACTCACCATCGTGCCGACTATCATACCTACGATAATCGCAAACGATAGAGGAAATTGCAAGGCAGATCCCATATCGCCACGATGCAGGAATGGAACGATGGCAAGGATGGTGGTCAGGGATGTCATGACAATAGGTTTCAACCTTCGATGACCTGCCACCATGATTGCTTTCAACAGCATGTGCTTCTGAGGTTGAGGAACGCTACGATATATCCGATTGATGGTATCAACCTTCAGAATGGAGTCGTTGATGATGATACCGCACATCACCACCATACCAATCATCGACATGATGTTGAGCGATTCCCCAACTACCCATACGGCAAACAGAACCAAGGCAACGTCAACAACCACTTCTACAAGGATAATCATTGGCTGGATGATGCTCTCAAACTGTGCTGCAAGGATGAAATACAGCAGTAGGAGTGCAACAACAAGTACCATCACCAGTTCTCCTATCATCATACGTGAGGAGAAATAGCCTCCCACAAATGAAGCCTGAAGTTTGCCGTTCTTGTCGTTGTCTGTCAGTGATGTCACGTATGCCATTACATCTTTCACCTCACTATCCTTTGCCTTGTCTATATTGATGACCGAGAACTCGCCCTCGTCACTTGCATAGAGGTGTTTGTAATCATCTGCACGCTGTTCCTTTACGAGATAGGATATCGGAATCTCTATGCCGTCAGTATTACGGATGGTATTGCTCAATAACACTTTCGCATCCCTGCTGTCACTGCCGATAACAACAGGTACGCTCTCGCCACCGCTATTGATATCATAGATGCTGTTGGTGCCAAGCAGCTCTTTCAGTCGGGCATACAATTGCTGATACGAAACTTTATAGTATGCCATCTGCTCTGCATCAGATGTATATTTCATATACACCTCTGTAGAGACAGGCTGAATTCCAAGTTGAGGGAAGTGAGCGCGTAGGGAGTCTGTAACCATTTTGGTAAGTTCTACGGCAGGTCTTCCACCGTCACGCCTATGCAGGCGTATCTGAAGGTCAGGCTCTTCTGTAGAGAATATCATATCAAAGATATTAGCAGCCAATCCCGTTTCTATCTTTGCATTGGGATAGTATGTACCGATGTACTTCTGCATCTTCCGTGTAGCCTCATCCAATTCATCAGCCGACTTACACTTCAGATAGCATACAGCCTCACTGCTCGTAATGTTCTTCGTATGTGATAGGATGAAGTCCTGACCTCCAACCATAGTCGTAGATGTCTCAACGAATGGCTTCACCTCCTTCAAGAGTTCTACCATCCTACGGTTATTCTCCTCTGGTGTGATACCAGCGTTCCAGTCTATGGTGACGAGTGCATCGTCATGGGCAATCTCTGGCATACGCTCCTTACGGAGATAGGGAAACAACACGACAATCGCAACAATACAAACGGAAAAGAATATAAGCATCTGTTGGCCATGACGAAGCGTATATCTCATTCCCTTTTCATAATAGCGGGTAAGTCTTATATTGAGTTTGTCAGCGATTGTGCTTTTCTTCTTAGCCAGTATTTCATGCTTTTTGCATAATAGGAAATAATACACTGGCACCACCAATGCTGCAACAGCCAGTGAACAGAAGAGTGCGATTGATATACCCATTGCCTGATCGTAGAAAAGTGCACCAGCCGTTCCGCTTAGGAATATCAGCGGAATGAATACCGAACATGTAGTAAGTACCGAAGAAAGCATCGGCATGATAACCTCCTTGACGGCATCAACAATATTATTATCAGTAGCCTTGCCTTTCTGTCTGATATTGTCGATAACGATGATGGCATTATCCACAATCATACCAACGCCAAGGATAAGTCCCGACAAAGATATGATATTGAGTGATATGCCCATCAGATAGAAGCAAAGCAGTGTAAGTATCAGTGAGAGGGGTATTGAGATAACCACCAGCAATGGCAACCTCCATCCACCGATAAAGAGGAACAACACGACGCTTGCCATGATGATTCCCAGTATAAGGTTCCATTCCAGATTATTCATACTGTAAGAAAGAAACTGAGTCTGGTCACGAGTGATATTGAACTTGAGTTCCGGGTAGTCTTTGCCTAAGTCTGACATCAGCGTGTCAACCTTGTTCTGCAAACTGCTCATCTGCGCATCACTCTGTTTGATTACAGCCATGGTGATGGCATTACTACCGTCTGATGTCACGATGCCTTTTCTCTCGGCAGCAGATTCTTCAACTTTGCAGATGTCCTTCAACTGCAACAGGCGACCTTCTACCCATAGATAGATTTCTTCAATGTCATGAACAGAGATAATCTGAGCGTCGAAATGTATGCTATAGCGGTATATTCCATTACGTACGCTCAATGCTGCCAATACAATATTATTGTCACTGATAGCCTTCTCTATATCAGAGTTGGATATACCGAGAGCCCGCATCTTTAGTTCATCTGGCAATATGGTGATCTGCGTTCCTACCAGTCCGCTATAGTCAACCATTGCCACCTCTGGTAATTGCTCTAAACGCTTACTAATGACATTGCGCACCAGTCGGCTTGTCTGTTCTGGCTTTCCTCCTGTGATGTCCACATAGAAGGCAGGAATATCCATTGCACCAATCTTCATCGCCTTTGGTCGCTCCATATCCTTAGGCATATAGCTCATGGCACGGTCTATCTTCTCGTTTACCTCAATGAAGAGCAGACTCATATCACTGCCTGGATCAAAAGTCAAAGTAATGATACCTGCATCAGTACGTGATGTTGATTCAATACTTTTCAGTCCGCTAACCTGTGAGAGCTGTTGGCGCATCGGGCTGACTATCTGCTGTTCTATCTCCCGTGCGGAACTTCCTTGTGCCGACATCTGTACCACGATACGAGGCACATCAATATCAGGCATCAAGGAAACTGGTATTCGCAGAAATGCAAGCACGCCCAAAGTCACAATGGCTATCAGTGTCATCGTGACGGCTATGGGGCGGTGTAGAAGTGTTTTAAGCATAATGACCGATCATCAATTGTCCTCTGATGAGATCTTTACCTCTGTATCATCCGCAAGATTCAGGTTGCCTGAGGTGATGACAACATCGCCAACCTTGACCGTAGTCTGTTTCTTCTCACAACCTGTAATGGCAAAGCTTGACAGGTTGCTATACAGGACATCTACATACGTCCAGACGGCATGATGCGTATCCTTGTCATATACAAATATCACATGATATCCGTCTCGTTCCACTACAGCCTCCTTGGGTACGACGAACATATCGTGGACAGAGTTCTCGATGATTACTTTCACATTCATTCCGTCAAGAAGCTTGTTGGAGGTATTCTTCACTCTTGCTTTGATGGTTACAAGTCCTTTCTCGTCAATGGTCGGATTTATTTCTGTTACTGTTCCGCTCAGCACAATGCTTTCGTCAATGAATGGAGAGACTTTTACAGCAGTACCAGTCATTACGGAGGCAAGTTCAGACTCAAGAATCTTAAACTCTACATCAAAGAAAGAATCATCAATCAGCGTACAGAATTTATCGCCACGCTGATGTGGACGAGCGACAAGATCGGCTATCTTTCCACAGAATGGGGCAATCAACTTACAATCAGAGAGCGCTGTCTCTGCGGCTTTCAAGGCATACCTGGCAGAATAGAACCCGGATGTCATCTCAGCCTTCTTCAATATATCGGCAGGCACATTCTTAGCATCAGCATCATAGCCAAGACCAATAAGCTTATCCTGTAAATCCACCTTTGCCTTCTCCAAATCATGTTTTGCTTTCTCCAGTGCGGTATTCGCATCACGGGTATCTGCTACGGCAAGTACCATTCCTGCAGACACGCGCTGTCCATTCCTGACATTGACGCTTTTCAACAACCCGCCTGCCTTCGGACACATCAGTTCAGCACGTTGGATGGCCATCAATTTACCATTGCATAATATCTGTTTTTGGAATGTCTGCTTATGAAGCACTATGGTATCAACCTCTACAATCGGCTGCTCCATAGTCACAGCAGGCATAGTGTTGTCTTTACTTTCAGTCTTGTGTGTCAAAGCATAGACAACGTATGCAACACCACCAAACAGTAGTACACCGGCGATTGTGGAAATCGCAATCTTTATATATTTCTTGTTCATAGCAACTTATTTTATTAGAGATTCAATATCTACAGTTAAATCACTCTTGCGCTGCCAGTCATACAGCGTTGCCTGCTGCAAGGCGTAGTAGTCACCCCAGAAAGCTGATAACTGGGCGATATATTGCGCCTTGGCAGACTCCATTTCTTGCTGGGCTGTATTCAGTTCTGTAACAGAGACATTACCTGTCTCATAGCGCTTTCGGGTTATCTCGTAGCGCTCAACGGCGATGTCTTGTGCACGGAGCGCATCTTTACACTGCATGGGCTGGATATTGAATTGCATTACTTTCTTACGAAGATTCTGCATATAGTCGAGATGGCTTTGTTCAAGCTGTGTTTTCACCACATCAAGTTGAGCCTGTGCCATCTTTACCCGGCCTTTACTCACACCCCAGTCAAATATTGGTAATGATAATGACAAACCAATAATCTCGTTGTCTTTCAAACGACTATATGCCGAGTTAATCGTATTTCCCGTCTGGGAAAAACCAATCTCGCTGCTCAATGTCATCTGTATTCCTTTACTGGATTTGGCCTGTGCAAGATTTTTCTGAGCCTCAAGCAACTGAAGTTTCTGGTCAAGACTATGCGACGAATTATTGATTGCTTTCTGGAGTACATCATCTGCATTGATGAGAATGTCTGGAATTGTATATGGAGGTATCAAGTCAGCATTTTCATAATCTGTCAGACGAAGATAGGAGAACAAATCATACATGGCTTCGTCAAGAGTAATCTTGTTTTTCTTTACTGCCATACGTGCATTGAGTAATGAGAGTTCCATTTGCAGAACCTCACTCTTTGTGGTTGTTGTCAGATTCAGTCTGCTTTTTGAAATCTCATAGAGGCGTTCCCTATCCTCTACGGTGGCTAAACTTTGTTTGTAGTCTGATTGGGCTGCAAGAACACTGAAGAACAATGAGGTGACCCTGATGGTTATATCTTGTAGTGCACTGATATAATTACGCTCTGCCATCTGATACTCAACAGGTGCCGTCTTCTTATCCCACTTCAGCGAATTGAAAGAACGCAAACTTTGCGTATAACTGATACGGAGAGGCTGGGAATTATATGTTTTTTCCTTATAGTCAAACTGATCCAGACGATACAGATACGACTGAAGAGAGACTGTACCACCTGTAGCTGCTATCTTCTGATCAAGTGAGAGTGTCAGATAATTGGTCATGGTATTGTTATTCACCTGATTAACCCGGCCAGTCTCAGGGTCGCGCGCCTCAACTACAGAATGGTTGAAATTACCAAGCATGCCACTAAGATTAACAGAAGGCAGCAGTTCTGCCTTGAACGAGCGATACTGCCAATACTTACTCATAAATGAGAAACGGGCTATCTGTGCATCAAGAGAGTTCTCCTGTGCAATTTTTATCGCATTCGTTAGTGTAAGCGTCTGGGCGTTTATGGAACAACAGCCCATCCATAGCATTGTAATGTAAATACCTGTTCTTTTCATATTATTTCCATTGCTTTTTTCTTCATGTCCCTTGTTGCGGGAGATTCTATCTTGGGTCTCATCTCTATCACACGTTTTGCCATAGCCTTTGCTTTTTGAGTATTACCACAATCATGATACAGCATCATAAGTTGATATAACGGATACAGCCGATTCGGCATGACGGAATAAGCTTTTTGATAGGCTTGCTCAGCCAAGTCATAATGCTTCATGTCTTTATAGTTGTTTCCCATCAGCACATAGAACATGGGATCTGCACTACACTTGGTGCCTTGACGAAGCACATCGTTACTATCATTATATCGACCTTCTTCACGTAATATCTTGCCGAAAGAGAATAGAAATTCATGATTGTCATTTTCAGAATGCAACGACTCATACCCTTCCTCTATAGAATATAAATCCCCCCCTAAAGATAACAGATATTCCTTTTTATAACTATTGCTTGCGATATTGCCTGCCTGCCAACTGGCAAACCCTAAAAGACATATGATTAGCATGACCTTAATTTTTCCAACCTCAAATATTATTTTTCCAAGCATTGATTCACTCCAAGCTACAATCAACACAGCTATTACTTTATAGGCAAGCATGTCAAATGGGTAAGAGAACATCGCAAAAATCAATAATGAAACACCTCCCCAAAATAGAGGTCTACTATTCCTTAGTAATACCAACAAGACAAATGTCGCAAGTAGTATAGCCACTATACCACCCACCACTCCCTGCTCAACAACTACTTTTAACAAGATATTATATGTACCATCGGGAACATTTGCAGATGAGAAGTCCGTATTGGAAAGAAACAATTGTGTCATTCCTTCTGCAAAGGCATGATAAAAACCGCCGATGCCAACACCGAACCAAGGAAATTTTATCCATGTTGTCAGAGCGGCCTTCCATATAATCAACCTTCCATCTGCTGAACCCTGCTTTACCAGATAGAATGCGATGGAAATAATCAAAATGGCTCCCCATACCAAGTATCTATACTTCCAATACCTTTTTCTATAAACGATAAGGGTAACCACAATCACTCCTAAAAAAGCAGCACGGCTCCAAGTGGCTGGAAGCATAACAGCCATGATTACAATTCCTACAGTTACCATATGCCGCCCTATGCCCTTCGTTTCTTTCAAAGATGTCATTCCAACAACTGTTCCAATCATTAGATAGGCAGAATAAGGACCAGGATTTAGGAAATTGCCTGTAACAGCAAATAACCCATGACGACTAAAACCATCAATATACATCTGTGATGCGCCAAGCAATGCCTCATAACATCCAAAAACAAGAATACTTCCAATCAATACCCATTGCGAAATCTTTGCTTTGTTAAAAACAATGCGAAGCCCTGTATAGAGCAGAAACGCTTCTGTTGTCTTCAAGAACTCCATCCTACAAGGCCATTCATTACCTATCCACGCTCTTTCTACATAATAGGCAAACCAAATAGAGATGATTATATCGGCAAGTGTACAATCAAGCTTTTGCTTCTTGCAGATTAATATTGCAAAACCCGCTAATTGAAGCGCAGGTATGGCATAGAAAATCCATATCTCGCACTCCATCCATCGTTTCTCAACAGGCATAATAGTAGTTAGCATCAGAATCAAGACAATACTAATGCCGATTAAATAATCTTTAGATTCTCGTAACACTCTCAGTATTTTATTTTCCTCCATGAATAATCTTTGCTACGATTCCTATTATATACTCTTCTGGAACAGGTCCCCAATAGCGCGAATCATCTGAGTCAAGAACATTATCCCCGGCACAGAAATAGTAGTTATGCTTGAACGTATGCCTCTCAATGACTTTACCATCAGCATAGACTTTATCCTTATTCCAATCCCATGTTATCTTCTTCCCTAATTCCCATTCCATCATTCTCCTATAAATCACGGCAATATCAGGCGTAAGATTTATCACGTCACCATTTCGTGGAATATACATCGGGCCTAATTGCTTAATCTTCCAGTCCACATTCTTGTCAAAAGGATATGCATCCAATACTACTCCGTATTCGCTAATTATTGAGTCTGGAGTTTCTCCAAGTTTCTGCTGCATAGATTCCTGACCTAAAGTTCCATCATAGTTATTACACCTGAAATATCCATCTACCACACTAATACTATCGCCTGGAGTTGCTACCACGCGCTTACACATATTATTATTAATAACAAAACTAATCCGATCATCATGGATAGGATTATTAAACACTATTATATCATTATGTCTTACATTCCTTATTCCCTTCATCCTGAACGCTTTCAGTTCCTGACCTTCTATATTAAAATCAAAATCTGTGTATATCCGTGCTCCCATCAACAGTTTGTTTACAATCACCTTGTCGCCAGATTTTAAAGTAGGATACATTGAGTTTGTTGGAATTGTGAAATAATCAAACAGACAGATACGTATTAGCAGCCATAATCCATATATGATAGCTACTGATACTATAAAATTAACTATGAGGTTGTATATCCTATTTCCGAATGACATGACAAAATCCTAAAATTATCACCATAAAAGCCAATAGAACAAGATACCCTGCCAAATAAAATCTATGTTCCATGTTTTCAAAACAAAAATAAGAATATAATGCTGGTGCTATTCCTACTATAACAAACAAGTAAGTTTCTCTTTCCAATAATAATGCTTTAATGGACACCTGCCACCCGGTTGTCAAGTAAAGCCCTAATAGCGCTGTTGCAAGAATCCACAGCACTGTACTCTTTGCAAATGATTCCATAGACGAGAAATGAATCAGTTCGCCAAAACATCCACATGACTCAATACTGCCCAACAATGAAGGACTGAAATAATTAACACCAGTAAGCCATAAGAAGAAAGACATCATCATGAAAAACGTGGCAGAAACAACCATCGAATACTTCTTTTTCAGAGCGAACATGCCTGTTACTGTCTCTATGGAACAAATTACGACCGCTATCTCAACCGTCCATGGCAACATAATGGTATCAAAGTATGCCTCTATATATAGTCTTATTTCCTGAGCGAATGAGTACACATTGACAGCCTTCATTGTGCCCGAGAGTACGAAGCATACTCCGAGCACAATGCGTAAGGTCGTTTTTGTTTTTTCTATAACTGTTTTACTCATCTTCGATTACCACCATACTTGTTTGCCATTCTCATAAGTAAATATCCGTTCTTCCTTCCCTTTTGTTCTATCCTTGAGCAGATACAATCCGCCAGTTGGCATGTTCTTAAACACTAACTTGTTATCATTAGCACGTCTCCATGCTAAGGTTTTCCATTTTCCGTTATCATACATCAGCAACTGATATTTATCTCCCACTGCTATACTATTACCATCATTACGAGGCATATACCGAATCTTTGCGACATCCGATGGTTGGGGAAGTTCAAGACCAACCCAATGTCCATCAGGACTAATGCCGTTAAATCCTGTCAGCACATCACCGTCAAAGACGGTTTCTTTGGTATGCTTATCGGTACCTTGAGTTCCGATAATTTTTCCGGTGAGCTTTTCACCCTTACTATTATAGAATTCTATTTCGTTAACATTGCAATAAGACCCATTCCAACCAATATAACGCAGATATTTATAAGCATGCTTTGATGGTTCTATTTTTTTCTCTAACCAGCATCCCTCAGTAGCTCCCTCGTGGGTAAAAAAGGTATATTCTTCAGAGAAATCTTCTTTATTACTTCCTTGGAAACGTCCTAATCCCATTCTATTATTAAAACCATCAAACTTCGCAAAGAAAGGATATTTGCGGTATAAGTTTAGCGTTTGTTTCTTCTGTTTATCACAGACAATATTTCTAATCGAGCCATCTGCTTTTATAATAAAAGGATTACCAATCGGTACAATGTGATCATTTTCCCAAACACCTATTGTATATAATATATTGCGCCCCATTGATTTAAATGTTGCTGTCCCCCACGATATTTTTCCATAATGAACAGGGACCCAGTGCTCCCTGTCACTGACACAAATATAAGCCACACGATGATCTCGATATTCTTCAGGAATCTCACGTTTTACATCTGTTGTCTCGTAATACTCATCGGTCACATCAATAAAAGTTGGTATATGAAATAACTTTGGTACGCTTTCCTCTCCACTCAGATCATCAACAATCTCACGGTTAAGCTCAAAATTTCGCCTGAATATCTTGGGCTTAAGATAACTATGTGCATATTGAGCAGTATCTCCTGGTGCAAACCCCATATAGAATGGCGTTGATTTGCCATTGGGTAGTATTACCACACTCCATACGTGATCATTTGGACGATTTCCCCAATGAGGAACAAAATCAATAGCAGTAGGTATTCCCAGATATCTTGAAAGGGCGACAGTATATGAAGCCTCATCTTGACATTTACCGGTTCTATACTTGCATATCGAAGATAGTGTAGGTGTTATACCGCCTCTATTGGCTATAAACTCAAACTGCTTCATTGCATCTGTAACCCTAAGTCCTTCGGAAATCACACTTCCAATCTTGTAGAAATCCTTTGCATAGGGATTGACACCATTCTTGGTTATCTTCCATTTTTGTGTAGCCTTACCTGAGTAGAAATTCTGTATGAGGATTTCCTTACCTGTTTCCTTGTCGATAGTTGACTCCCAGAACAGGCCTGTAAGTTTATTCATTATCTTGCACATTCCATTTTCTATAGGGATAATGACCCACTTCTGATGATAATCTCCATTATTAGGATCTACTGGCTGAGACACGCTTACAGCCTGTAGAGTATCAAGGCTGACCCAACGATCCTCTAAACATAGATCTACAACATACTTTGGTGAAATGTGCCAAATTGAATAGCCTAAATAATCTAATCGCAAATTCAACGTCCAGTCATTAGCTGAATGCTTATGTAATTCTATTGGCTTCCATATATTTGATTTCAACGTGTCAATAGAAACAAAGTTCTTTGTGCCCATATTCTGTATTTGGCAATATGATGCGGAGTAATCTACACATTTCTCATCATAATAGGGCTCATATGCGGCTAATTCTATATAATCAAGATAAAATGGTTTGTTCTCATATCTTATTATAATATTGTTGTCCCCCTTATTTAAATCAATTACCATGCCAAAGCGTGAACGTTTAAATGAGAAAATATTATTGGTTGGTTCAAAATCATAAGAGCCAACAGGGTTTCCATTTACTTCTACTGATATTTTTACGTCTTTTTCGATTGCACTATATCTGAATCTCATCAACTTTTGAACCGCAGTGTTAGAATGAATCTTATATGTAATGGAGGCTCCTTTTTTAGAAAAATGAACGGCTTTCCCTTTTATAGCGCTTGTGGATTCTATAGCCTTTGCGGCAACCAATTCCTCTTGAAAAGCAGGGATTTGTACTCCATTCATACTATAAATTACAGGAGCATTCAGATATGGGAATTCTTTATTGATTGTTTCATGCCAATCACTTGGAACCTCATCAAACACACGATAGGGTAGTACATAATTAAAAAACAAAGACTCATCATAGTCGTTGTGCCAATTTACTTGTTCCCAAATATCACAAGCATCGTTAATTGCCTTTATCAAGTAATCAGCCCTAATTGTTGTAACTTCAGGAACTTTCCTTAACTGTGTAGCTTTAAGAGATTTAAGTTCTTTATTTAAAATACTATCACGAAAACAAATAGCACTAGTTGCCATATTGACATATGCATTCTCGTATAATTTAACATTATCACCGAAAAAAGAACTATGATAGGGCAAGTTCTCAATAATGAATCTTGCAGCCTTATACTTCAATGAATTTGGATCGTTCTCAAAGTGGGCCAACACATTCTCCAATTCCTCCCTATTATCACATGCCACATTAAGCGAGAAGTCGATACCAGAGGAACAAGAGCTGATAATTACCACAAGAAAACATATACTGCAAAAATATTTTTCCATATTTATTGTTACTTCTTTAGCATTTTCTTCAATCTGTCATCAATCTGTTTTATAAGTAAATCTTCAATTTTGGTGTTGAAGAGAGGATTTCCGACAAGTACAACACTATCTTTTTCATCAAGCAGAAAAACGTGAAACATCTCCTCTTTAGGAATGTGTGGGTTATCTCTCATGAAGACATCCGTACTATCAATATAAATAGGATGATTCAATCCTGTAAAGTGGAAATTAGAAGATAAAGCAGGCGTACTATTTGATCCAGACTGAATAATAAAAAAGATGAAAAACCTATCATCGTATTTCTTTTCCAACTCTACAAAATCTTTCCATAAATACATTTTTTTTAAGGTACATTGAGAACAATCAAAAGAGTCTGTATAGACAACTAATTTTAAATCCGCTTTCTCCCATGGCCGATTGGCTTGTATAGAATCATTTATCCAACACGACATCTGGTTTAAGGGAATAGACACAGGTCTCGATTGCATTTTTGATATTGCTTTGCCGATTTCACTACGAGAAGAATTGCAACTCGAAAATGCAAATGTTAATAAAGAAACTATTAGGATAAGTAAGAATCTCATTTTATCACTTAACACTAATATAAACTATAGCGGGAAGTTTTGTCTTTCCGTCAAACATTTCCTTTATAGGAGTTGAAGACATGTCATAATTCTTTTTGAACTCTTTTTCGTCATAATCTGGATCGGACTTATCTATCTCCACATCCTCTTCTCCAACAATTGCAACAATTTGTTTATCCTCTATATAATACATAAAGAAAGGATTTAGGCCTTCCATCAATCCAAAATTTTTGGCAATTACCTTCTTTCTTTGCTTATCGTATAACCAGTAGTTAGTGTAACGCTGATATACATATTCAAGAAGTATAAGATTGTCACTTTCCTGATAACTACTTAAATATTGGACACCATTATAGGCACTTATATCTTGTGGCTCGCTTTGCTTATCAATTGCTAGCTCTTGTCTCTCTTTAATCAAAAACCTACCTCCGAAATCAAACTTTACTACTTTCTCTAACACGTTTTTGTTAAATACCAAAACGGAATCAGACATTAATGGTATATGAGACATCCTGTCTCCATTTGCAAAGAAAGTCTGTTCTGAAGGTATTAAATAATAGTTTTCGGATCGAAATAGTAATTTCCTTGCTATTTCATTTTTCTCATTACATAATGCAAGAACAGTATTACCTTCTAATTTGTCTAAGTTGAAATCGAATGCGTATTCTTTATTGTTAAGAAGTCCGAAAGATTGAGGGAAGTAATTTCTTACGTTAATTGTTCTCATGATCTTCCCATCTTTTCCAAAAACAATTATTTTCTTTGCACGCCCATCAAATACATGGATATTGTTTTCATTATCTACAAAGAAATTTGAAGGACCATCCATGTATTCATTTTTTGCTCGTCCTCTCTCTCCTGCCTTAAACAAAAATCTCCCAGTATAATCAAACACAAATATTGTTCTGTCCAAATGAGAATCCATTACATATGTCCTGCCATTTTTAACTATCAACTTAGTTATCTCATGAATTTCCAAACCTTCAGGTAAAGACAAATGGCAAATAGAATCCACGGAATACTGTTCTGTGTCTAGAGAGAAATTCTCACTATCCAAATCTATCTTCATAGTTGAAGAGCAATAATCTCCCAAAGAGTTCTTTGGACGAGAACATCCCACAACAAATATAATTAAAGATACTACTGTACTATATATTATTGTTTTTTTCATTTTGTAAACTTATATAAGTAATCACAGTTGATAGGTATAATTTCCTATCAACTGTAAAATTTTATTTTACTTATGAGCAAGGATTAGGGTATGGAAGTATACACTCTCCAGGTTTTGTTATAGAAACGCAATCCCATCTTTTGCCATTTTCTTTTTTCCCATTTACCAAACGTTTGCAGTCTACTTTTGTTTTCTCCTGTCCTTGTCTTACGACTCTCGTGTTATCACTTTGGGCTTCGTCGCCTTCCGGCTGACTAAGTGCTTCGACATTCTCTGCAAGGAGCATGTTTGCAGCAGAAAGATTATTATTCTGCTCATACGCCTTAAAACCAGTCATACTTGCGGCAACTACACATACAACAGCAAATGCCGACTTAATTACACTTTTTTTCATTTTATTTTAAAAAGATTTGTATGTTAAATGCCTACTCTTTTAAGGATTTTCGGCATCCTCCTTTCCCTGTGTAAATATCACATTTCAATCCCTTTTCAACTTCATTTCTAAGTAATTTTTCAATTTGAGGATTAAAAAGAGGGCTACCAACAAGAACAACGTTATTGTCTTTATCTAAAAGAAATGTATGATACAAGGATTCCTGTGGTATATGTGAATTATATTTTGAAAAAAGACTGCTGCTATCAATATACATAGGATGGTTTAACTCAGTAATCCTAAATAAAGACGCTAACGTTTGGGGCAAAATATCCTGTCTCGTTTGAAAAATGAAGACCAAAGAAAAGCGAGAATTATATTCCTTCTCCCATTTTACAAAATCATCCCACATATACATTGTTTTTAACGCGCATTCAGAACAATTTGTAGAATCAGTATATACAACAAGTTTCATTTGTGCTTTTTCCCAAGGACGTACACTTTGTATTGTATCATTAATCCAACAAGACATTTCGGAATATGGTAAAATAATTTGTTTTTTCTTTAGTTCTCTTATTTTTTCCATAGCATCTCCTTCTTGTGAGCGACAACAAATAAAAAGCGTTGGGAGCATAAGTACAATTAATAAAAATTTCTTCATAAACTATTTTAAGCTTATATAAAACAATGCAGGTGCTTTAATTTTTCCTTCTATTAAATCTTTTACTTGAGGTGCAGATTTAAGAAGATTTTCTTTAAACTTATCATTGCATGATATTTTTCTCAAATCATCAACAGTTTCTTTATCTGCAAAAGCTATTATTTGATGTCCTCTCAAATAATATTTCGAAAAAGGGTAAACCCCCTCAAATAGCGAAATAGTATTTATTGTTTTTCCAGTTCGTTTATCAAGCAACCATATTCTACCATAAGAACTATATATATAATCTAAATAAAGTAAATCCTCTGTTTCTTGATATTCAAGAAGTGCCCACACACCATTATAACGACCTAAAGCAGAAATCTTGTTCATACTCAACACAACATCTTTTTTCTCCTTCGTCACAAATCTGCCACCAAAATCAAAATGTACAACCTTTTCCAAAGAGTCATTTATAAAAACCAATACAGAATCGGATAAAATTGGGATATGAGATAACCTTTTGTCATTTGCGAAGAAAGTCCTTTTAGAAGGTAGATAACAATAAGTATCACCCATAGGAATTAGATTCTGAGGATTTTCATCATTCCAATTACAAAACATCAATGCAGGCTTACTACCATCTTCAGATTTATCGGATCTGCAATATGCATACCTATTATTATTCGTTAAACCAAATGAATATGGAAAGTGTTCACCTGTAACAACTATTCTAAATATTTGTCCCTTTTTTGTAAATGACAGAACTTTTTGACCACTCTGATCGAATACATGTATGTTATTCATCTTATCGACAAAAAAATCATCCGGTTCTCCTGTATATTCATGTTTTGCACGTCCTCTTTCACCCAACTTGAATAAAAATTTTCCAGAATAATCAAAAACATAAACTGTATGGCTGACATTTGTATCTAGCACATAGATGCGGTTATTATCTACAACAAACTTAGATGTTGCATAAATCATTTCATCTGGGAATGATAAAGAGCAAACAGAATCAACAGAATATTCATTCCTGCCAAATGATTTAGTTTCACTTGAAGGATCAATCTTAATAACAACCGACTCATGTTTGCCTAATCCAACCGTTGTCGTTTGAGTGCATGACATAACAATACACGACAAAAGAATGACATTCACTTTTATAATTATATTCTCCACACTCTCAATTTGGATTTTACAAGATAATTCCTAAAAAGCGCTGATTTCTTAAGAGTCTGCGCTTGAGATAAATTTTAACAAAACGATTAAATTTGAATAGTTTCAATTTGCCCTGGGTGGCACTGGTCAGTTCCCCACCCATCCACACGTTCACAACTTCTAACAATAGTATAATGCTGTTCTTTTTTTGTGCCATTGGGATTATATGTACTTGTATCATAAGTTTTTGTCCTCCATTCTCCATGACTTCCCCAGATAGCATCTGCTATTTCATAACATGTCCACACAGCACCAAGCCAACCACAGACTTTTGGTCCATATTTTGCCGCAAATTTAAACAAACCAGCATCTGGTTCACTTAGTGCCTCAACATTCTCTGTAAGAAGTAATTTTACAGCAGCTTCATTCTTGTTATTCTGCTCATAAGCTTTAAAACCACTCACGCTTGCGGCAACTATACATGAGATAGCAAATGCCGACTTTACAACTAATCTTTTCATGTAATGTTTTAAATGTTTGATATGTTACATTGTTACTTATGTCAAATTATCCGTGATGAAGAAATGTCTATTCATCTATTTCAAATGTCCCGCTGAATACATGGCCATTATATATAAAGACCAAATCGTATACTCCACTACAACATAGCCCTAGGTCTATCGTATACTCGCCATTGTTACAGCAGTTCAGAACCCCTTGAGTTATGACCTCATTACTTTCATTATATATATAATAGGTGAATTGGCCTTCAGTTAATGCAGTCACCAACAATTGTTGGTTCTCCTCGTCAAGAATAACACTTAAAGGGATAGTATAGTTGGCAGGAGCTTTAGAAGGTTTGGGATTGTCTCCTAACACAGGTTCGTGCCGATAAGAGAGATATACAGGCTCCATAGAAGTTGTGGCTGCCCACATCGTAACACTTTGCATTGCTAAGGCAAAGATGATTGCCAATAATTTGATGTTCTTTCTCATAATTTTGAATTTTATATTTTGAATTTTCCGGGTGCAAAGTTACGAATCTTTATCCATGCATTGAAATATTGATTGTTTCATTGTGTTTCTGATATATGTTAAAATATGTTACCCCCCCCCCTATTGAATTATTATAACTATCTATATATCAACATGTAAGCAATATTTTACAAGTGGTAAATCTTGGGATATTGAGCAAATTATAGAGAAACGCAGAGAAACAATTTTTGCCCAAAATTTGGCAATTTGCTCTATTTTTCCTACCTTTGCATCCATAAAACGAAATTCAATATGCGTAAAGTAAGATTCATTTTTTGTGTTCTGTGCACATTTGGCATGCTCTTCTTGTTCTCTTGCTCTGAAGAACAACATTCTTTAGAAGAATTAGAGAGAATTAAAATGATTGGTGACGATAACCCTAAGAAAGCACTCGCAATGCTGGATTCTCTGAAAATTGGAATCAGAGAAGAGAGTAATTATGTCAGGAACAAATATGATTTATTACAAATCAGGCTGAATGACAAGGCAGACAACATACCCAATTCTGATATTATGATTAAGAATCTGGTTGGTTATTTTGAAGAAAATGGCTCCAATCTTGATAAACAAGAAGTATATTATTATGCAGGCAGTGTATATCGTGACCTACAAGACACCCCCCGATCTTTGGAATATTTTCTTAAGTCTATAGAATATGCTGAGAAAGGTAATCATTGTGATTCGATTATGATGCGTAATGCGTACTCCAACTTGAATGACCTTTATTATAAAGTACAGAACTACAATGATGCTGCAAAAATGGCTCAAATGGAACTTAATATAGCCTTGCTGTTAAAGAAAAATGCAATACTTCCATATCTGCACTTAGGGACAGCCTACCGTGCACAAGGTGAATTAGAGCAAGCTTGTAAGGCTTTTGATACAGTCTTTAATGAAATAGCAAATTCAAAACAGTTTGCTGAGAATCAGTTAAATCTATTTTATCTTTTGAATTTTTATTCTTTTTCAAACAAAACTGAAAGAGCAAGGGAATGTCTATCTCTTATAAAATCTACTCCTATAAATCATATTTCGGCTTTTTCTTGCATGTCCCTCGCTCGATATTATAAATCAATTGGCATGAATGACTCCGCAATCATTTATGGAAAAACCACACTGGAAAGTGGTGCTGATATTTATAATATGTATGATGCATCAAGGCTTCTTTATAGTATATATGACAAAATGGGAGATGTAAAAAATACAAATTTCTATGCAAGGATGTATATGCAGTTAAGCGACTCCCTGGATTTTGGGAAACGCCAGGAATTAGCAGCAACAGTCAATAACGAGTTTCAGTATCATCTCGATCAAAAGAAAGAACAGACTTTAAAGGATGAGAATGAAAAGTATAAGAATACGCTTACCATTGTAGTCCTGACAACGATACTGTTAGCAAGTATCGGTTATATCTTATATGTGAGAAGGCGTAACAAACATCTACAACAGATGGTGGCACTTTCGACAGAACTTAAGCGGGTGTCTGATGACGAACAACAACTTCGCAAAGATATTGAGCAGAAAGAGAAAGAACTTGAAAAATCAAAGAAATCATTGGAAAAATCATCTGATGAACTTAGCAACGTGAAACGCGAACTTCAACGAGTTAATACCGAATTGTCTGATTATGACGAGGCATTGAAAGCGAAAGAACAGCAGTTGTCGGAAAAGATGGACCAAAACAAGACTTTTATCAAACTGTTGCACCAATCAGAATTGGAGGGCAAAGCAGAGGATGTGATTTATGCCATCAGACAGTCCACCAAAGGAATGAAAAATATGAAATCATCCGACTGGAAACAGTTATACCAAGCCGTAGATGAACTATATCCCTTATTCAAGGACAGACTGTTAAAGGAATTGGGAAATTTCACCGAACAGCAGATGCAGGTCTGTTACCTAATGCGTATAGGCCTCTCTAAACCGCAGATACAAAGCATGACCGAACTCTCACGTGTCACCATTTGGCGATGGGTGAAGAAATACGATTGGATACTGACACCAGATGAAGAAGCAGAAAATACTTGAGAAAAGAAATAACAGGACATTGATAGATATTATCGCTTATGAAAGCTATAAAGAGTATTCCAAGAATAGCCAATAGGCATTTCATTGGCCATAGTGAATTGGTAGAGTTAGAAACTCTAAAAGAAGGTTGCGCATACTTGACAAAAGAAGGCTATGTCATAAAGGAGGCCAAATCGTTCAAAGAATACGAAATGGCACAAGCAATGAAAGGCCACCAAAGTATGCATATAGTAGATGTATATGACTGCTATGAAGAAAATGGGCGGTACTACATATTAGAAGAGTATCTGACTAAAGGCATGGATTTCAGCCTGTTACTTCAATTTAGTGAGTGTTATAGGACGAGTTGGTTTAGGTTAGGGTTCTATAGCGAAATGCGAGATATTATTGTAAAAGAGGAACACAGGAAAATTGAAGATGTACTTAATCTGTTTAAAAAGCTGACTAACAATGACAAGTATTATGAACAACTCTTTCATGTCACTTGCAAGGCAATAACTGAGCTTTACCGTTTATGTCCCAATGCATGGCTTGACACAAATGCCACCAATATAGGTTTTACAAAAGCTAATATCATGAAATATTTCGATATTGAGCTATGCGACTTTCCCTAATTTCAAAAACTCCGTACCTTTGAAGACGATGAACAAGAAGAATGACCTCACATCATTCGGCGATAGGACGTAGCTCTTACCTCTATTTATTCTTCTGATTATTACATATGCTATATCAATTCCTTTATCCAAGTCTCTCCTGAAGGCCACTATTTCAACTTAAATAATATTCCAAAATTTTATTCTTTCTGCCACTTGGCTGGCTGGTAGTTCCTTTCAAGTAGTTCCTGCACGTCCTGCTCTTTGTAGAGCACCTTGCCCTGGCAGTATGTGAAGGGAATCAAGCCCTTGTTGCGGTACTGCTGCAAGGTGTGTCGGCTGACTTTGAGCATCTGCGACAGTTCCTTGTCGGTCATGTAACGCACACCGTCCAACAGCGGGCGGTAGTGCTGTGTCGCCTGTTCGTGCTGCTCCAGAGCGTTGCGGATGCGTCCGTAGAGGTCTGCGAAATAGTCCTTGGTGATGATGTCCTGTCCTAACATGCCTGTCTATTTTGATGGATTGATAACTTCCGTTTCCTCACCCTTTTCCGACTTCGCCTTCAGCCCGTCAGCCAGAGCCTTCACGTCCTTTGCTTTGTAATACACCCTATGCTCGAACTGCGAGAACGGCAGTTTGCCTTGTTCCCGTAGCGAATACACCGTGCGGCGATCCAACTGCAATCCTGCGCACACGTCAGCCGTGTCGAGCCATTGCTCCGGCTGCTTGTCCTCCGTCCGTGCATCCATGCTTGTGATGCGCGATATGAAGTATTCCACCGTCTGGAGGAAGTCCTCAAAAGCCTTTTTCTCAATAATCACTATCTCCATTTCAATTCCGATTTTTGATTTCGGATGCAAAGTAACAAAGGAATAAGGACAAGTCAATCACGGCTATCCTGATTGGCTGAAAGTGGCAGTAAAATGGCGGTAACTGGCCGTCAAACGGTCTCAAAACCAACTTTTTGCAGGAAAAGTTTTCCTTAGTAAGCACTTATTAGTGAATACGGGTGAATTTATCGGGGTAATTTCGCAGCCGTAAACTTGAACATCATGCAATATGGAGCAATTATCAAAAGAATACTTCGACGAGTGGATGGCCCGTATCAGCGAGCATCAGGAGCAGATGATGGGCGAACTGCAGCAACTGAAGGGACAGGTGGCAGAGGCAAATGATGACGGTATCATCGACGATGCCGACTTCTGCCAGATACTGAACATCAGTACCCGCACGTCACAGCGTTACCGCACGGAAGGGCTGATACCCTACAGCGTCCTCCGTCAGCGCGTGTACTACAAGGAAAGTGACGTGTGGGCATTCATCCGCAAGAACAAGAAGGACAAGGGCGGCAAGGTCGCCGAGAAGATAGACCAGGCAAAACGCCCTTCATGGAAATGACTATACAGCCGGCAATAAGTATAGCGTACCGTAAGGTACATCAGTGTTAATCAACATTAGTAACAACTTTCAAAATCCAAGAAACAAGATGGATCAGAACCAAGAGACAGAAAAGCGAAAGCCCGACAAGGACGTGCTGATTGTCACGGACAACAAGACAGGAGAGCGTGGTGTTGTCACAGGCATGAACAGCATCGGAAATCCCATTAAAATGCCCGTCAGGAAGGAATACTCACAGGACTTTCTCCGCTTCGACAAGAACGGCAACGCCCTTGACAACTTTTTTGCCAACTTCGTCCGCCAGTGCAAGGAGCCTACCCGGTTCGGCTTCACGATGGCAACGGAAGAACTGCTTGAACGACTGTTCGCAGGTGACGAGAAGGCCAAGGAAGAGATTGACAACAACAAAATCAACCCAGCCGACAGGCTGAACAAAAACAAGAAGACAATGGAACAGAACCCAAGCAACAACGAGAACGCTGCACAGCAGCAAGACAGCAACAAGCACCAGTACCAGCCCATCGATGAGAGCAAGGTGGATTGGGCGTACATTCAGCAGAAGTGGGGTGTCACCCGTGACCAGTTGGAACAGTCGGGTGACCTCAGCAAGATGCTCAACTACGGCAAGAGCAACCTCCTGACCGTTCACCCCACCTTTGAGGGCGGTGAGACATTGGAGACCGCTGCCCGCCTGTCCTTCAAGAAGAACGAGGACGGCAGCGTGAGCCTAGTCCCTCATCTCATCCGCAAGGAGGCCAATCTGGAACAGGAGTACAAGGGTCACACCTTCACCGAGGAAGACAAGTCTGCCCTGAAGAACTACGGCAACATGGGGCGTGTCGTCAATCTCACGGACGCCAGCGGAAAGCCCGTGCCAAGCATCATCAGCATCGACCGACAGACCAACGAGATTACCGACCTGCCCGTGCGCCGTCTGCGTATTCCTGAGAAGATAGGCGTCACTCCGCTGACTCCGCAGGAGCAAGACCTTCTTCGTGCAGGACTTCCCCTGAAGAACAAGGAGATTGAACTGGCCAACGGTCGCAAGTTCACCGCCACCCTGCAAGCAAATGTCGAAGAGAAGGGCGTGGAGTTCGTACCCCGTGGCCCCCGTCAGCGCAACGAGCAGAAGCAGGACGGCAACCAGCAGGGCGAGAACCAGGGACAGGCACAGGATGCCGACGGTGACAGCAACCAGAAACAGCGTCGCCCACAGTGGACGGACGAGAACGGCAACATCAAGCCCATCGGCAAGTGGAAGGGCGTGGAGTTCACCGACCAGCAGAAGCGCGACTATCTGGAGGGCAAGACCATCAAACTCGACGGCGTGCCCGACAAGCAGGGCGTCCCCTCCACGATGTACCTGAAATTCAGTCCCGACAAAGGCCGTCCGCTAACCTACACCAGCGATCCCGACAAGGCCGTCACCCAGACACCTGCCTCGGAGAGTCAGACACAGGTTGCCGTGAACAGCGAGGGCAAGACCAACGAGCAGACCAAGGGCGTGAAGGAACCCTTGAAGCAGGGACAGACTGCCCCGAAGGACACCAAGCAACAGGAACAGCAGGATGTAGCCGTGAAGCAGGACAAGCCTGAGAAGAAAAAGTCAAAGGGCATGAAGATGTAGCCGTCGGCTGTATCACCCATCACTCACTGCTTAGCCCGTTCCCGTTTGGGAACATCCGGGAACGGGCATTTTACTTTCATCAACGGATTCAAGAACCATATAAAAAAGAAACAGCAATGATTACAATTATAGCAGACACCCAGCATATAGCAAAGCGATACGCAAGGATAGTAGGAGCCAGTGACGAGGACACCCACCACTATGTCGGCAACAACTATGCCGTGACATGGCTGGAGGGCATCGACCTCGGTTTCAGTCCTGAACTAACTCAAATACTCGACCGCCTTTCACCAACGGAACTGCCGTATTTCCCCGACAGATACCCCGTCGTGCTTCAGCCAGCAAACGGACATCAGAAGCCAAGCGAGAAGATGATGAACTATGCCCGTATTCTCTCGGAACTTATTGCCAACAGTACCTATGTCTATGTAGCCACATCAGACCTGAGCGAAACCCTGCTGAAGAGCGGCCCGATGCTGTTGACCGTCCCCAAGGGATTCCTCTTTCAGCTTCACCTCCGCTCACTCTCAGCCAAGGGCATCCGTGAGAGTCTTCAGAACCGCCTTCAGATTCGTGGCGTACAGCAGAAGTATGAACAGGCACTCAAAAAGGAGAAAGCCGACTGGCTCATCTCTGCCAATGCCACACATCTTTTTGAAAAGGTATATGGCAAAGGCTCCCATCAGATAGGCCGTATTGCAACCCCCATGCTGTCGCTTATCTGCCGTCGCTATAAGGCGAATAAAGAACATGAGCCGAAATCCACATGGCAGGTGAACTTCTCCATCGAGAAAGACGGTGAAGTCTATAAATTTGTCTCTGATGAACAGTTTGACAACGTAGCGGAAGCCAATGCCCTCTATATCAAGATGCGCTCGGCAATGGGAAAAGAGCCCGTCCTCATCAGTGATGTCTCTGTGAAAACAGAAGAATTACATTCGCCTGGACTGTTTGACTATCATACCATCCTGCTTGCTGCTAACAAGTATTTCGGTTTCGGTATAGTCCATACGACGCAATGCCTACAAAAACTTTTCGACCATGGACTGATCACATGGCCTTTCACCAAGGAATATCTCATCAGTCAGAACTATGCCCGTCAGTTCTGGAACAACACCGTCCATGACCTGCGCAGTAATTCCAGATGGGAGCAGATGATATTGAAGATTGACCAGCCCAATCAGGATTGCATCTGGGAATACTGCGGCAAGCGTGACCATATCGGCATCTGCCTGACGGAGCGCAAGTGCAATCCCGATGTGTTCAAACTCACGAAGGATGAGCAGAGGATCTATGACCTTATCGCAGAGCGCATGATACTGGCATTCGGTCAGAGTGCCCGGATGATGACATCAACTGTCTGGGCTTTCTTTGAAGGGCATGAGTTCAAGGTAGAGAAAAGTGCCTTAACGGAAAAGGGATGGACGGCTATGACAAGCCGAAAGTTTGGCAACACTGATACCCCATATGCCAACTATCACTGGCATGAAGGTGAACAGGAACATTTCTATGGTGTGACTATTTCCAAGAGGACAAGCCAGCCGATACCATTGCATACGGCAGAGACACTGCTCATTGAGGCAGACCTCTTCGACCTCGGTACTACCAAGGAGAAAGCCGATGCAATCAATATGCTATTTGAACAGGGCTATATCGACACGTTTGAGAAGGAGATTATACCGACAGAAAAAGGGCTGGCACTCTACTCCATTATTCACGATATGATTATTGGAAGCCCCCGGTACATGAGCACCCTCAATGACAGCCTTTCCAAAGGAGAATACAACAAGGCAATGATTCGTGATTACACCGAGGCGATAGTCCGTGAACTGCTCAGTTCTGAGATATTGTTTGCCAAGCGTGCAGTTCCCATTGACGAGGAAACACAGGAAATAATCGACTATATCAAGGAGAAGGCATCATGAGCAAGAAAACGACCACGAGGGAACTTGACTACTATGAGCTATATCTATTAGACTATCTGCGTCAGCACAAGTTTCCACAACAGCACGACCGTGACTTCATCCGGCAGCGTGCCGATGAAGCCGCAGAGACCTACGAACAGGAACGGCGGAACGGACTCACCACAGACCAGGCGCAGGAACTGGCAATGTCAGCACTCACCAAAGGGTTGCACTACTCGCAGTATGACATCCTGCTCGGTGTCATTGACACGGAGTTTGAGAAGTCCGTCCCTCCGATCCTGCATGAGCAACTGGCAGAACAACTGTTGCCGTTCATGGGCAATGTCTTTTCCATCTACGACCTTACCACTGACGATTTCGCACTCACCGACGAATACCAGAACCTCCACGATGAACTGACTGGTGCCGTCGCCCTATACCTTGGACAGTATGGCATACAATAGGAAGGAACACTTACAGAAGAACATCGAGGCAATCAGGACGGCATTCCTGATCGAGCGCGAGAAGCGTACTCCTAAGACTGAGGAACTGGATGCGCTTCGTGGCTACAGCGGCTTCGGCGGACTGAAGTGCATCCTCTATCCTGCCTCCGGGCTGTCTGACTCCACCAAGTGGCCCAAGACAGAGATGCCGCTGTTTGCCAAGACGATGGAACTTCACCAGCTCTTACGCGAAAATGCTCAGTCGGAACAGGAGTACAAGCGTTATGTGGACAGTCTGAAATCGTCGGTGCTGACAGCATTCTACACCCCAAATGTATTTGTGAACACCCTCATTGACTCGTTCAACTACTTCGGCATCATTCCGCAAAAGGTACTGGATCCGTCATCTGGCATCGGTGTGTTCGTGGATGCCGTGAAGCAGAAAAGCAAGGACGCATACGTCATGGCCTACGAGAAAGACCTGCTGACAGGAAAGGTGCTGAAGGCGCTGCATCAGGATACCATCGTGCGCATTGAGGGATTCGAGAAACTGGCAAAGCCGTTTGAGAACTATTTCGACATGGCAGTCTCAAACATTCCCTTCGGTGACATCGCCGTCTTTGACCCAGCCTACACCAACAGCAAGGAACCCGTCAGGCGACAGGCGGCAAAGGCGGTGCATAACTACTTCTTCCTGAAAGCACTGGATGCCGTGCATGACGGTGGCGTGGTGGCCTTCATCACCTCGCAGGGTGTCATGGACTCACCGACTTCTGCCCCCATTCGTGAGGAAATGCTGCGCCATGCAGACCTTGTGTCTGCCGTCCGTCTGCCTAACAATATGTTCACGGAGAATGCCAACACGGAAGTGGGCAGTGACCTCATTGTCCTCCAGAAGAACATGAACAAGAAGGAACAGACTGAGACCGACAGCCTTTTCATCAACGTGGAGGATGTGGACGGCATCGGTACAAGTTCCTATTTTGTGGCGCATGGTGACCATATCGTCCAAACCTCAGCCAAACTTGGCACCGATCCTTACGGCAAGCCTGCTATGGAGTATATTCATGAAGGCGGTGTGAACGGCATTGCTGCGGATATGGGCAAGTTGGTACTTGCAGACATCAGCAACAATTTCAACTATTCGCTGTATAAGGGCATAGCCGTTGAGGATGCGGAAGTCGTAGAAGAGAAAAACGAACCGAAGGAAACGGAACAACACAATGCGGTTATAGAGGAACAAAAAACCATTGAGAAAGCCAAGCCCGACAAAGAGGAAAAACCAAATAAGGCGGCATCCCCGTCCCCGATGCTCAGCCTGTTCGACCTCTGGGAAGAGAACGGTGAGGAAATACCGCAGGCTCAGGTAGTGGAAAAGCCCAAGCAGAAAGCGAAGAAACAGTCTGAGCCAAAGCCCAGGAAAAAGAATGTAGATGCGATTCAGCAGACGTTGGCGCTGGACTTCTCGGCTACCCTCAACATGAACAGGGGAAAGAAGAAAGAGAAGGAGGGCTTGCCCGACAATCCCGATGACATCTACGCTGACGTTAATTGGGATGAAAATCCACCCATCAACGGCTTCTATGAGGTGATGATGGACATGACACCGGAACAGAGAATCAAACTCCGTGTCATTGCCGAGGAACACCGGAAGGCAGAGATTGAGCGTCAGGGGCTGACGGACACCATGAACCCGATATTCCTTCCCTCCAAGGAGGCCATGGAGAAGTACGGCAGTCACCATGTTGGCGGACAGACGGCTGGCAGCACTCAGGCAAAGACTGTCCGTATGCCACAGGCACAGAAGCCCGTTGACCTTACGCCCAGACCTTTCGACGGGGATATGCAGCCGTTCTACCGTGACGGCACCATCGTACTGGATAAGGGCGGCAACCTCGGACACCTGCGCGGTGTGTCGGAGTATGGCGCTACCTTCCATCCGTTGGAGTTAAATGCATCGCAGACGGCACGGCTGGCGGCATACATCCCGATGCGTGACACCTACGAAACACTCTACACCTACGAGGCGGACAACCATGAGGAAAACAGAAAACTGCGCGAGGAACTGAACACCCTTTATGACCAGTTTGTCAAGGACTTCGGGAACCTGAACCAAGGGCAGATGACCAAGCTGCTGCTGATGGATGCCCACGGTCGTGACACCCTTGCCATTGAGCGCGTGGAGAACGGCCAGTTTGTTAAGGCGGACATCTTCGACCATCCTGTTTCGTTCAACATCAACGAGGTGACGCAGGTCGATACCCCGGAGGAAGCCCTGTCTGCTTCGCTCAACAAGTACGGTCGTGTGGAACTGGACTATATGGCTAATCTCGTCAGCATGACGGAGGATGAACTTGTCAAGGGGTTGGAGGGACATATCTACTACAATCCGCTGACCTGGCACTACGAGGTAAAAGACCGATTCATCGCTGGCAATGTCATCCAGAAGGCTGAGAACATTGAGAACTGGCTGGAAAAGCAAAAGGAGTTTGCCGAGACCGACGGGGAGGAATATACGCCAGATCCTCGCGTGGTGGAGTCGTTGGAAGCCCTCAAAGCATCCTTCCCTGAGCGCATCCAGTTTGCAGACCTTGATTTCAACTTCGGTGAACGTTGGATTCCAACGGGCGTGTTCTCTGCCTATATGACCCAACTCTACGGCACGGACATCCGCATCGGCTACTCGGAGAGTATGGATGAGTTCTCGGTGGCTTGCAGCGAGAAGAACATGAAGATTACGGAAGAGTTCTGCGTGCATGGCTACTACCGCTCGTATGACGGTATCGCCCTGCTGAAACATGCGCTGCACAACACCTGCCCCGACATGATGAAGAGCATCGGCAAGGATGATAACGGCAACGACATCAAGGTGCGCGACGCTGAGGGTATCCAGTTGGCTAACTCGAAGATTGACGAGATACGAAACGGCTTTTCGGACTGGCTGGAAGAACAGTCGCAGGACTTCAAGGAACGGCTGACGGAGATGTATAACCGCAAGTTCAACTGCTATGTGCGTCCCACATATGACGGCAGTCATCAGACTTTCCCTGACCTCGACATGAAATCACTGGAGCGTCGCTATGGCATCAAGAGCATCTACGGCTCACAAAAGGATTGTATCTGGATGCTGAAACAGAACGGCGGCGGCATCTGTGACCACGAAGTAGGTACGGGCAAGACGTTGATTATGTGCATCGCGGCGCATGAGATGAAGCGTCTCGGACTGGCGCACAAGCCTATGATCATCGGTCTGAAGGCGAATGTGGCTGAGATTGCCGTCACCTATATGGCGGCATATCCCAATGCGCGGATTCTCTATGCCTCGGAAAAGGACTTTTCTACGCAGAACCGCATCAAGTTCTTCAATACCATCAAGAACAATGACTTTGACTGCGTGATTATGTCGCACGATCAATTCGGCAAGATTCCGCAGTCACCGGAGTTGCAGCAGGAAATCTTGCAGGCAGAGCTTGACAGCGTAGAAGAGAACCTTGAAGTGCTTCGGGCGCAGGGCAAGGAGGTAAGCCGGAAGATGCTGCAGGGACTGGAGAAACGGAAATTCAACCTCGAAGCAAAGCTGGAGAGGATTGCCTATCAGATTGAGACGCGCACGGATGACGTGTGCGACTTCAAGCAGATGGGCATCGACCACCTGTTTGTCGATGAAAGCCACCAGTTCAAGAACCTCATGTTTAATACAAGACATGATAGAGTGGCGGGACTCGGCAACTCGGAGGGTAGCCAACGGGCATTGAATATGCTCTTTGCCATCCGTACCATTCAGGAACGGACAGGCAGAGACCTCGGTGCCACCTTCCTTTCGGGTACGACCATCAGCAACTCGCTCACGGAGCTTTACCTGCTGTTCAAGTACCTGCGTCCCCGTGAACTGGAGCGTCAGAACATCCGTTGCTTCGATGCGTGGGCGGCAATCTTCGCCAAGAAGACCACCGACTTCGAGTTTAATGTCACCAACAACATCGTGCAGAAGGAGCGTTTTCGCTACTTCATCAAAGTCCCTGAGTTGGCGGCTTTCTACAACGAAATCACCGACTATCGCACGGCGGCTGACGTGGGCGTGGACAGACCGGAGAAGAACGAGATACTGCACAATATTCCACCGACACCAGATCAGGAGGTCTTCATCAAGAAACTGATGGAGTTCGCCAAGTCGGGCGATGCCACGTTGCTCGGTCGTCCGCCGCTCTCTGAGACGGAGGAAAAGGCAAAGATGCTCATTGCCACCGACTATGCCCGTAAGATGGCCCTCGATATGCGCATGATAGACCCGAACTACGAGGATCATCCCGACAACAAGGCTTCTCACTGCGCCAAGATGATTGCAGACTACTACCATCGTTTCGATGCACAGAAGGGTACGCAGTTCGTCTTCTCGGATTTGGGAACGTGGCAGGGTAATGAGTGCTGGTCGGTGTATTCGGAAATCAAGCGTAAGTTGGTGGAGGACTACGGCATCCCTGCCAACGAGATACGTTTCATTCAGGAGTGCAAGAACGAGAAGGCACGAAAGGCGGTCATCTCTGCCATGAACGAGGGCAGTGTCCGTGTGCTGTTCGGCTCCACGTCCATGCTCGGTACTGGTGTCAATGCCCAGAAACGAGCCGTGGCAATCCATCATTTGGACACACCCTGGCGCCCGTCCGACTTGGAACAGCGCAACGGTCGTGCGGTACGTGCAAGGAACGAGATTGCCAAGCACTTTGCCGACAACAAGGTCGATGTCATCATCTATGCCGTGGAGAAGTCGCTCGACAGTTACAAGTTTAATCTTCTTCACTGCAAGCAGATGTTCATCTCGCAGTTGAAGAACGGCGCACTCGGCGCACGAACCATCGACGAGGGTGCAATGGATGAGAAGTCGGGCATGAACTTCTCGGAGTACATGGCTATCCTTTCGGGCAATACCGATTTGCTTGACAAGGCGAAATTGGAAAAGAAGATTGCTGCACTGGAGGGTGAACGAAAGTCGTTCAACAAGGCCCGTAACGAATCCGCTTGGAAACTGGAAAGCAAACAGGCGGAGATTGAGCAGAGCGAGGGCTATATTGCCAAGTTGCAGGCGGACTTCGACAAGCACAAGTCTCAGCGCAAGTTCGATGGCGAGGGTAACCTCATGAACCCCATCCGTCTTGACGGCTTCAAGCCTACGGACGAGGAAAGCATCGGCAAACAACTCCAGAAGATTGCCAAGGAAAAGGACACCA
>OCTW013376048.1_pt1 | contig 33683 bp, 37 predicted proteins | sample 1539671 | NCBI WGS metagenome assembly OCTW01 (sample SAMN02144230, study PRJEB22623) | gut metagenome | biome: sheep rumen | host: Ovis aries | place: New Zealand
AGTAGAGAAGATTATTCATGCAGGTGGGTATATGCCTGTTAAATAGAGAAGGAGGATGGCACAATTCCTCCCGCGAATGAATTCGCAGGTGTCCTTGTGCCTATATATCAATGAAAGAGCTTGTATTCTTTGCTATTTTTCTATACAATTAATTTATGAAGAAAAGGGGTTAGACCATGGCAAATGTAGAATATTATACTTACAAAGAAAGTCCAATCAATGGCGATATCCTAATGAGTGTTCAGGTTTTTGATATCATTACTAAACAGGTGATTGGCGAAGACAAAGATGTCAGCTTAGATAAGACGAAAGGTTTTTCTATGTCCGGCTCACGTGATCTGGTAAACTGCCGTATCGTAGATAACGAAGTGTATATTACTGTACATCTGAAAATCAAATACGGTGTGAATGTCTCTTCAAAAACAAAAGAGATTCAGCAGCGGATCGCTTCCAGCATTAAAGAGCTGACGAATGTCACGGTAAAAAGTGTCGATATTGTTGTTGTGAATATCGAATTTTAGAAAGCAAGAAATTTCTTGCTTTTCTTTTTTGCCTTTGTTTTCATTTTCTTGTATACTGTGATAAAATGTTTAACTAGTGGAGGTCTTTTAAAATGGGAAAATCAATCAGACAAATTGCGCGTGAAAAAGCAATCATTGGGATCTATCAGCATTTAACGGTAGATGCCAGCAAAAAGGATATTATGAACTTCGTCCGCAGTGACGATACACTGCATCCTGGTCAGTCAGGTTATGAATTCTGTGAATGGTTAGTTGATACCACATTAGAAAATATGGATTCTTATATCGCTTTAATCGATAAGTATCTGAAAAAAGGATGGCGTTTTGAACGTTTAGGAAAAATGGAAGCAGCTATTCTTTTAGTGGGAACATGCGAACTATTAGAATCAGAATTAGATCCAAGAATTGTCATCAATGAAGCGATTCTAAATGCGAAAGCATTCTGTGATGATGATGCATACAAACTGATCAATGGTGTCTTACATAAGGTTGCCGAATAATGAATGACTATATTACTGTTTTTCGCTTAAATCAGTATATTAAAGGCAAATTTGATTCTGATGAGAGCCTGCAGAATGTGTACATCAAAGGAGAAATCTCCAATTATCGTCCACATCCATCAGGTCATATGTATTTCACATTAAAAGATGAAAATGCGGCCATCAGTGCCATTATGTTCGCATCAAGTGCGAAAAAATTGAATTTTAAAGCAGAGAATGGGATGAAGGTATTAGTGCGTGCCCATGTCTCTGTTTATCCAAAAACCGGTGTCTATCAGCTTTATGTTTCAGAAATGACGCAGGATGGGATCGGTAATCTCTATGCCCAGTTTGAAGCTTTACGTAAAAAGCTGCAAGCCGAAGGGCTTTTTGATGAATCACATAAGAAAGCGATTCCGCACTATCCTGGGGCTATTGCCGTTTTAAGCGCCAAATCTGGCGCAGCTTTGCAGGATACTTTGCGAACTATTCATATGCGCTTTCCCGTAGCGAAAGTTTTTATCTTCCCGGTACCGGTGCAGGGCATTGACGCTTATAAACATATTATTGCAACATTAAAAGGCGTCGATCGCATCGGCTTTCCGGTTGTCTTATTAGTGCGTGGGGGCGGTTCGATTGAAGATTTATGGAACTTCAATGAAGAAGCTTTAGTGCGGGCTATTTATGAGATGAAGACACCAATTATTACCGGTGTTGGTCATGAAACCGACTTTACTCTTGTAGACTTTGTCAGCGACTTGCGCGCTGCCACGCCAACCGCTGCGGCCGTCGCTGCTACGCCTAATGAAATAGAAATGCGGGAAGATATTCAGATGCACCGTGATCGCCTCAATCAGGTGATTATGATGCGTGTTAAATTAGAACGTGAACATTTAGATCGGGCTTTGCATCATTACATCATGAAAAATCCTGAGCATCTCTACGAAAATGAATGGATGCGCTTAAATAATGCAAAAGATCATTTGGCACACTTTGGAAAACAGTTCGTCTCAACGCATAGTCATGAAATCGAAACGCGTGTGCGCCAGATGGATTATGCGATGCAGGCTCATATGAAAAGTGCCCGCTATGATTTATCAAAGAAAGCAGAAAAGCTTGATCTCGTTTCTCCATTAAAGATTTTGAGTCGCGGCTATGCGATCGTGAAAAAAGAAGAAACGGTGGTTGAGTCAATCAATGCTTTAAAGACGAATGATCAGGTCACAATTCAATTACAGGATGGCACAAAAGAAGCCATCATTAAGTAGGTGAAGATAATGGAAAAGAAATTAACATATGAACAAGCGATGACGCGTCTAGATGAAATCATCACCACGCTGGAAAATAATAAAGCCAGCCTCGATGAAAGCATTGCGCTTTATCAGGAAGGTGTTGAACTGGCAGCGTACTGCGATGCCAAATTAAAAAATGTCGAAGAAAAAGTGACAAAAATCTATAATGGTCACGGCTTCGAGGATTATCAGGAGGGTCAGGATGGAGACAATCATTAAAGAAATCAATGACCGCCTTGAGAAAATTATTACTACGACGATCAAAAAAGGCGATGTCCAGGATGCCATGTTATATTCTGTGATGGCGGGCGGGAAACGTTTGCGTCCGTTATTACTCATAAATACGCTGCGCAGCTATGGCGTTGATTATCATCCTTATTTAGATGCCGCCTGCGCGATTGAAATGATTCATACCTATTCGCTCATTCATGATGATCTGCCAGGCATGGATAATGATGATTTAAGAAGAGGTAAACCAACCTGCCATAAACAGTTCGATGAAGCGACAGCTATTTTAGCGGGTGATGCACTGTTAAATGAATCCATGAATGTCATTTTACGGATGAATATTAATAATGATTTAAAAATTCATTTATTACAGATTTTATACAAAGCATCCGGCATGAATGGCATGATCTATGGCCAGCAACAGGATATGTACTTTGAAAAGCATCAAGCGACACTAGAGGAATTACAGGATATCCACCATTATAAAACTGGCTGCTTGATCGCGGCGCCATTGGCCATGGCGGGCGCGATCTGCGCTCCCGCTGATCAAGAAAAATTAAGTGATTTAGGTTTTACTTTAGGGTTAGCTTTCCAGATTCAGGATGATATTTTAGATGTCACCAGTGATACAGAAACATTAGGCAAGCCGGTCGGCAGTGATATTGAAAATCATAAATCGACTTACGTAAGCTTATTAGGTATTGAGAAAGCACGGGCGTATGAAGAACAGTTATTCCAGTCCTGTCTTGAGAAAGTCTATGGACTGACCTTCAATCATGGATTAATGATTGAAATGATCAATAAAGTTATGAAGAGAGTGAATTAGCATGAATATTGAGGAGATCAAAAATCCGCAATTTTTAAAACAATTAAATATCAACGAATTAGAAGATCTATCACAGGAAATTCGTCGTTTCATCATGCAGAGTGTCGCTACGACTGGTGGTCACTTTTCTTCGAATCTAGGGATCGTCGAATTGACCGTGGCGATGCATTATGTCTTTGATGCGCCACGTGATAAAATCATCTTTGATGTCGGTCATCAGTCTTATGTCCATAAGATCTTAACTGGCCGGGCCAAAGAGTTTAAACGTTTACGTCAGTTTGGTTCGATCTCTGGTTTTCAGCGCCGTCATGAATCAGAATATGATCCATGGGAAGCAGGGCATTCATCAACGGCAATTTCTGGGGCCATCGGCATTGCGACAGCGCGCGATCTCAATCATGATGACTACAATGTCATCGCCGTCGTTGGTGATGCGGCAATGATGAGCGGAGAGTCTTTTGAAGCACTCAACTACTTAGGCAGTTCAAAACATAAAGTCATTGTCATTTTAAATGATAATAATATGTCGATTTCCAAAAATGTTGGCGGTTTCTCAAATATGCTTTCGGATATTCGTACATCAAAGCAGTATAAAGATGTTAAAGATAATTATACCAGCTGGATGATGCGTTCAAAAACCGGACAGCGTGTTTATGATGCAACGAAAAAAGTCAAAGATAAAGTCAAAGAAAGGGTGTTAGCTGATTCAGCTTTTGCCCAGTTTGACTTAGACTATATCGGACCTGTTAATGGTCATGATATGGAGGAACTGATTCGCGCTCTTGAAACTGTTAAAGAATTAGATCATAGCGTGATTCTGCATGTCATCACGACAAAAGGCAAAGGCTATCCTTTAGCCGAAGAAGATAAGAGCGGTCTTTACCATGGTGTTGGTCCTTTTGATTTATCGAAAGGGGTTATTAAACCTCATCATTTACATCATCAGATGTGGAGTGAAGCGATCGCGAATCATATTGAATATCTGATGCATGATCATGATGATATTTGCGTCATTACGCCAGCGATGATTGCCGGCAGTCAGTTAGGGGATATCTTTAAAAAGTTCCCTGCTCGCAGTTTTGATGTCGGCATCGCCGAAGAGCATGCAGCAACGTTTGCGGCGGGCTTAAGCGTCGCTGGAAAGTTTCCTTTTTTAGCGGTGTATTCATCTTTTTCTCAGCGAGCTTATGATCAGATCAATCATGATATTGCCCGAATGGATCTGCCATGTTTGATCGGCTTAGATCGTGCTGGATTAGTTGGCAATGATGGATCTACCCATCATGGTGTCTTTGATATTTCCTATTTGTTAGCGATTCCTAATGTGATCATTATGGCACCACATAATCAATATGAAGCAGAACGCATGATCAATACGGCTTATACGCTTCATGATCATCCTTATGTCATTCGCTATTCTAAGGGCATGATTCATAAACATTCCCGTCATGTCACTGACACACTTCAAGTGGGCAGCTGGGATGAGATTGTTTATAAAAAAGAGCATAAAGTCACTGTGGTGGTTTATGGTGATCATGTACGCATGGCTAAAAATGTTGTGGAACAAAATAATCTGCCAGTCAACGTCATTAATGCTCGGTTTATTAAGCCAATGGACGAAGAAATGTTAAAGGAAATAAGTAACACCCATATCATTGTTTATGAAACCGTGATGCATAAAGGTTCTCTTGGCAGCGCGATGGCGTTATACTATGAAGAACATCACAGAAATGTGAAAATGGACTTTATGGCGATTGGTGATCACTATGTCACCCATGGTGATATCCCAACCTTATTACATATTGAAAACTTAAGTCCTGAAGACTTATTACATAAAATCAAGGAGGCGCTTGATGAAGAAAGAAAGAGTTGACGTTTTATGCGTGGAACAAGGTTTATTTGATTCCCGCGAAAAAGCCAAACGAGCGATCATGGCCGGCATCGTCCATAATGACCATGAACGCTTAGATAAACCTGGAATGAAAATTCCTCGGGATACTGTTTTATCGATCAAAGGGGAAAAACTAAAATATGTCTCACGCGGCGGGTTAAAATTAGAAAAAGCTTTAGCGACGTTTCCCATTGACTTACAGGATCAGATTATGATTGATATTGGCTCTTCAACTGGCGGCTTTACCGACTGTGCCCTGCAAAATGGCGTAAAGTTTGTCTATGCCGTTGATGTCGGGACCAATCAGTTAGTTTGGAAACTGCGTAATGATGAGCGTGTCAAAGCGATGGAACAGTATAATTTCCGTTATGCGAAAAAAGAAGATTTTGATCAGGGCGAGATTACGTTTGCGTCTATCGATGTTTCTTTTATTTCCTTATCGCATATTTTCCATGCTTTAAAAGACATTATTGCCCCTCAAGGGCAGGTCGCAGCCTTAATCAAACCACAGTTTGAAGCGGGACGTGAAGAAGTAGGAAAGCATGGCATTGTGAAAGATCCTAAAGTTCATGAAGAGGTCATTTCTAAAGTCATGACCTATGCCAATGATAATGGCTTTTCAATGCAAGGTTTAACCTATTCACCGATTACTGGCGGTGAAGGCAATATCGAATTTTTAGGCTATTTCGTGAAAAGCGATGAGTCGAATGCAAACATTCACATTCAAGATGTCGTTGAGGAAGCCCATCGACATTTCTAAGGCGGTGAGATGATGTTAAAAAGTCTGTATGTAAAATCATTTGTCATCATTGATGAAATGAGTGTTGATTTTGAAGACGGCATGTCGGTCTTAACTGGAGAAACCGGAGCCGGAAAATCGATCATTATTGATGCGATTATGCAGTTATGCGGAGCCCGCGCGTCCAATAGTTTTGTCCGTAAAGGAGAGAATAAAGCGATCATTACTGGCTTATTTGAAGTCGATCCAACCCCTGAGTTAAATGAAACGATGGTTACTTTAGGACTAGACGAAGACGAGGAAATTAATATCACAAAAGAGATTTATGCCAATGGTAAATCATCTATTAAAATTAACTATCGGCCGATGACCAATAGTGCTTTAAAAGCCTTAGCGCCTTATCTCATTCATGTGCATTCGCAGTTTGCAACGCAAAGTCTTTTCTCCGTTAAAAATCATTTATCGATTCTAGATGAATATATCGGTGATGAGCTTAACGCGGTAAAAGAGGCTTATTTGGATCTTTATAAACAATATGTTGAAACATCCAAAAAGATCAGACAGATCGAAGAGGAAGACTTTTCTGATGAGCAAATTGAATACTATCAGAGCCAGTATCAGGAATTAGAAGGTCTTTCCTACAGTGATGAAGATGTTGAGGCGATGGAAAATGAATTAGAGGTCATGAAGAACTTCGAATCTTTAAGCGGTCATATTCAGGCTTTTGATCAGGCTCTAGATAGTTCACAGGGCGCTTTAGAAGCAATTCATAGCGCTTTATCTTCGCTAGAGGCGATTAAAGATATGGAAGAGTTCAGTCAGCCTTATGATGATCTTTATAACCTGTATTACAATTTATCAGATCTTCATGATAATGTTATGAATACGTATCAGGGCTTTGATTTTGATGAATATCGTTTCAATGAATTACAGGAAATCTTATATAATCTCCAGCGTTTAAAACGCAAATATGGTTACACGATGGAAGATCTTTACACCGCTCGTGATGAATTAGCTGATAAGATTGAAGCGGCAACCCATCGCGAAGAGATCCTAGAAAAGCTCAAACGTCAGCAAGCCAAGTTAGAAAAAGAAGCCAAACAAGCCGCCGAAGATTTACAAAAGGTGCGAGCACAGTATGCCAATACTTTTGAAAAACAAATTAAAGAGGAATTAAATGACCTCTATTTGCCACATGCAAAGTTTAAAGTCGACTTTGCGAAAACAGCTTTATCGCCAGTTGGCGCTTATAATGTGACCTTTATGGTGGCGATGAATGAAGGACAGAATTTCACGCCTTTAAATGAATCAGCCAGCGGCGGGGAAATTTCTCGTCTGATGTTAGCAATCAAAACAATTATCCTTGCAAAAGGTGATGTCGATACGGTTATCTTTGATGAAGTGGATACTGGTGTGAGTGGCAAGGTCGCGAGCAGTATTGGTGAAAAAATGGCTGCTTTAGGTCAAAGCAAGCAGGTCATCTGTATTACCCATTTACCGCAGGTCGCTGTCAATGCGACGCATCATTATGCAATTATTAAACGCAGTGATGAGGAAGCGACCTATTCAAGTATTAAACCATTAACGAAAGAAGAACGTGTGGAAGAAATTGCGAAAATGTTATCAGGGGAAGCGATTACCCCCGAAGCAATGGATAATGCACGTCGTTTATTAAAGCACTCTTAAGTGCTTTTTTTCAGAGAGAGGAGGCACATTTATGCGGGTCATTTTTCATATTGATATGAATGCATTCTTTGCCAACTGTGAGATTTCTCAGCATCCCGAATATGCCCATAAACCCATGGTCATCGCTCATGATTCTCGGCGCTCAGTCGTCTCGACGGCTTCTTATGAAGCCCGGAAGTTTGGCATTCATTCGGCCATGCCGCTCTATTTAGCGAAGCAGAAATGTCCGCAATTACTCATTGTGGAACCTCATTTCGATCTATACCGCCGCCTGTCGCATGCATTTTTTAAGATCGTTTCCTCTTATTCCTATATCATGGAAGTGGCCTCAATTGATGAATGTTACGTCAATGTCAGCGATTATATTATTGAACATCATATCCATCCGGCGGATTTAGCTTTAGAAATTCAGCAGCGGATTATGCGAGAGCTCCATTTACCATGTTCAATTGGTATTGCTCCTAATAAGTTCTTAGCCAAAATGGCGAGTGATATGCGTAAGCCGATGGGGATTACGATGTTAACCAGGTCAAATATTAAACAGCTTCTTTGGCCGCTTCCTGTCGATGCCTTTTTTGGCATTGGCAAAAAAACTGCGCCGAAGCTGAAAGCGGCTGGTATTGAAACGATTGGGGATGTGGCGAACTATGCCAATTATCAGACATTACGCCAGATTTTAGGTCGTCATGCCCTGATTTATTACAATAAAGCGAATGGTCGTGATGATGCCAAGGTCATTTATCAGGAAACAGATGTTAAATCCATTGGTAATACGACCACTTTTGAAGAAGATATCAGTGATGAAAAGTTATTGGAAGACCGTTTTAAAGAAATTGCCCTCAATGTCTCATCAAGAGCACAGAAGAGCAATATGGTCTCTAATAATATTTCTATTACTATCCGTTATGATCTGGCTAATCATATTACTAGACAGATGAATATTTCTTCCTATACGAATGATTTTGAAAGAATTTTTGCTTATGCGATGATGCTCTTTCGTGAGCACTATAATCATAAGCCGGTGCGCCTCATTGGCATCACTCTGAATAATGTCGTCCGCAAGGATCAGTTAAAAATTCAGATGTCAATGTTTGATGAACCTGTGAAAGAAGAACCGCATGAATTAAAGGTTGATGATATTATTAAAACCTTTAATAAGGAAAATGACTTCCATTTAATGAAAGCAAGCAGCTTGTTAAAAGGAGAAAAGACGCATTAATCATATAATTGGCAAAGAGACACATAACTTGATATAATAAAGAAGGTGAGTTTATGAGATGCATCGAGGCAATTCGTGAATTTAAAACCTATTTAACCTTAGAAAAAGGACGCAGTGAAAATACCGTGATCAGCTATATTGATGATCTTACGCAGCTGATGGATTATCTCCATAAAGAGATGATAGAAGAAATCACCCAGGAAGATATTTCTTCCTATTTAGCTTATGGTCATGATCATTACAGCGCATCCTCAATGCAGCGAAAGATGGTCGCTTTTCGTCAGTTTAGCAAGTATCTGATGCGTGAAGGCATCATGACAACCAATTTGATGGAAGCTTTTGATTTACCAAAGCAAAGTGAAAAACTGCCAGAAACAGTCTCTTTACAGGAAGTCGCCCAGGTGCTCGCCTCGATCACTGGTGATGAGCCGGTTGATCATCGAGATGCCTGTATGATTGCCTTATTAATCAATAGCGGCTTACGAGTAAGTGAAATGGTCCACTTGAAGGTGAGTGATGTTAACTTTCATGCGCGCACCCTCGATGTGATTGGAAAAGGGGATAAGGAGCGCATTATTCCTCTTGATGAAATCACTTTAAAGCAGATCAAAAACTATCTTTACAATGATCGACCAGAGCTAAATAAAGAGGGCAGTCTGCTTCTTTTTGTCGGTAAATACGGCAAACCAATCAGTCGCGAAAACTTCTATCGGATCTTAAATAACCGCGCTCAGGCATCTGGGGTCAAAACCCATTTTACACCCCATAAACTCAGACATACTTTTGCGACGACGCTTCTTGAAGAAAATGCGGATCTGCGCAGTATTCAGGAACTATTAGGGCATAGTGATATTTCTACGACAACGATCTATACCCACGTCAACCACGCAAAAATAAAAAAGGATTATACCAAATACCATCCTGGCAGTAAAAGGAGAACATAACATGAGTAACGAACTTTACAAACGTATTTTTGTCATTGTCTGTGATTCCATGGGCATTGGCAACGCGGAAGATGCCGCAAAATTTGGCGATGAAGGCGCCAATACTATCAAACATATCGCGGAAGCGAAAAACGGCTTAGATGTCGAAAACTTAGAAGGCTTAGGTTTAGGCAATTTAGGTGATTTCAAAGGCATTCATCCAATCAAAGCGCAGCTTGGCACCACCGCTGCTTTAAGAGAAGTTTCTAATGGCAAAGATACCATGACCGGTCATTGGGAAATGATGGGCTTAAAGGTAGAAAAACCTTTTAAAACCTTTACCGATACTGGTTTCCCAGAAGAATTTATTCACTTATTTGAAGAAAAAACTGGCCGTAAATGTGTTGGTAACTACGCGGAAAGCGGCACCGTCATCTTAGATAAATATGGCGAACATCAGATCGCGACCGGTGACTGGATCGTATATACATCAGCTGATTCTGTTTTCCAGATTGCAGCAAATGAAGATGTCATTCCTCTTGAAGAATTATATAAAGCATGCGAAATCGCCCGTGAATTATTAATGCGTGATGAATGGAAAGTCGGCCGTGTTATTGCCCGTCCATATGTCGGCACCCATAAAGGCGCCTTCAAACGTACGGCAAACCGTCATGACTATGCCCTAGAACCATTTAGCGATACTGTCTTAGATACTTTAAAAGCCGGCGGCTTTGATGTTGTCGGTGTTGGTAAAATTCCTGATATCTTCGTTAATAAAGGTATTACCAAAGGTATTCATACCGTATCAAACGAAGATGGGATGAATAAAACCATTGAACTTGCTAAAGGCTCTCAGCATGGCCTCGTCTTTGTCAATTTAGTAGACTTTGATGCGGTTTATGGTCATCGTCGTAACGCAATTGGCTATGGCGATGCAATTGAAGCTTTTGATCGTCAGCTCCAGGATTTAATGGCTGCTATTAATGAAGATGATTTAATCATGATCACGGCGGATCATGGAAATGACCCAACCTGGAAAGGCACTGATCATACCCGTGAACACGTCCCACTCATTATGTATTCAAAAACTTTAAAACGTCCGAAAAACTTAGGGTTATTAGAAAGCTATGCGGTGATTGGCGCAACCATTGCGGATAACTTCAATGTTGAAAATCCTGGGATCGGTTATTCTTTATTAAAGGAATTAGAAAGAGATTAGAATGGATCATAAATTACGTAAAGTTGTTTATATGTCTTTAGCCGGCCTCTTATTGGCCGTGCTGCTCTTCATGTTTGGGATTACCATTTCCCATAACAGTCTTTTCGTCGATGGTGTTTATTACGTCTTAACTTTAGCATTGCTCATTATCACTTTGATTATGTTAAAAAATAATCGGAAAGTGTATAAGAAAGCTTTACTTTCTTATTTGATGGGCATTGATGTCTTCTTTATCGTTTTAACAACCCTTTACATGGGTATCAATCATTTTTGAGCTAGACTATCAAGGTCTAGCTCTTTGTGGTATGATAAGGAAAAGGGGGAGATACATATGGATAAACGTTTATTTCGTTCTAAAAAAGATCGGATGATTGGTGGTGTCTGCGGCGGTTTGGCCGAGTATTTGAATATTGATCCTGCCATTGTCCGCATCGTGGCGGCATTATTAATGTTAACATGGGGGACAGGCATCCTTTTATATATCATCATGTGGATCGTCATTCCAGAAGAAGTTTAGAGGATATGTTATGTTAGATGCTCAGGCAACCTTTGAAGATTTTATTACGGCAAGTGATGAAGAACGAGCAGCATTGCGTCTTGCCCATCCAGAATTATATGCATCTTTTGCGAGTCTGCTAGAGGAAAATCTTACCTTTTATCAGACCCCGGAAGGAATACCTGTCATTATTGGCGGTGATGTTTCTGATGATTTCTTTGATGCCAATTATGATTCTTATGAGGATTATTTAAAACATAAAAAATAACATAGACGCGAAGAGACTCCCAATTTGAGGTCTCTTCTTTTAAAATTGTAAGCGCTATATCATTGTTTTCAAAATAATAAGAAAAATATGTTATAATAACAATATATTCATATATGAAAAGGGAAATTCATGAAACATGAAGCCATGAAAATAGCACTTGCTTATGTGGGTGTAATTGTTGGTGCAGGGCTTTCTTCAGGTCAGGATATTCTGCAGTATTTTCTTAGTTTTGGAAAAGTAGGGATGATCGGTGTGATCATTCTTGGTATTCTTAATATTGTATTTGGCCGTATTATTATCGCTTTAGGATCTTATTTCCAGGCGAATAATCATTAGGAAGTACTCGGTCAGATTACGCGACCGATTCTTAATCGGATCATTGACTGGACACTTATTATCTCCAATTTTATTATCGGTTTTGTTATGATTGCCGGCTGTGTCTTGGAGTTAGAACAATTTTATGAGGAAATGGATAATCCGACGATCGACTTCAGCGATGGGTTCACTCGGACTGTTGTCGGTCGCATGATCAAGAGCATCTTAAAGCCATTCGGGTATCAGGTTGAAAAGCAAAAGGATTTCCCAAAAAACCGGAAGGAAAAATATTTTGTTTCAGCATCTTGTTACAAGCTCGCCACAAGTGAAGCAACCATGCGCATTGTGAAAAGAATTGAAGAAATAGAAACATAGTATTCCATAGTCGGTTGTCATTTTTTGACCTGAATCGTATTTATATAGAGAAATGAAAGGGGAATATGAAGCATGGGACGAAAATATACCAGAACTGAGACGATTGCACAAATAGAAGAAGCCGCAAAGGATATGTCAACTTTTTACACGGCTACCTGCATAAATCATGCCGGAACGACTTATAAAGCCGATGGTGCCAGGTACTACACAGAAATCATTTCTGAGTATTTGTTGGAACACTACGATTTATTTGATCAGATTCAAAAAATCAAACGTGGGAACTACAAAATTGGCTCGCATAACGGAACAACGCCTCGCGAAACTTCTAACCGAAAGGAAGAACGAATCGCACTGGCTTTAGCCCAGAAAAAGGTACTGAACCCACTCGGCGAGGTCATCGATTATCAAGTTCCGCTGAAAAGCAAGCAAAGCGATCGAGCCGGTAAAATTGATTTGATGACTTTCGAAGAATCCACAGGGATTTTGAGACTAATTGAGTTAAAAGCACCTAAGAGCAAGGAAACATTGCTTCGCTGCGTTTTGGAGATTTACACTTATTACAAGACGATGGATATGGACGAGCTGTTAAGAAGTTACGGTTTAGATGGTAAGTGCAAGGAAGTTCGGATTTGCCCGCTGTTTTTCAAGGGAAGCACCCAAAACAACGAATATAATACATTAGGCAATCACAGAAACCTTGTTGGACTGATGGACAAAATGAGTGATGATGGCGTCAAGGTCGAGTTACTCCGGTTTCCTTTTGAAAATATCGAAACGGTATCACCAAGCACTTCTTATGCAAATGGTGTCACTGGTTGTTATACTCCTTGCACCCTAGGTGCGATCATTATTATTCCTACCGTAAAGAGTCCCAATGCCGCTCCGCTTGATTTAGAAGAAGTTCCTGACTGTGACACGGGAACGCCATCAAAATGGGAAATCGAAATTTTGGATTATTAACTTTTCAACTCTACCACCCTGTTGTCGCGTCGGTTTGCTATACTGTCATCAAGAAAGACAGTAGGAGGACAATTATTTATGGATGAGCAGCAAATAAACGAAAACAAAACCCTGTCCGGCGACGACATTGCCTGTCCCAACTGCGACAGTCACAATGTGCGCTGCGTACCGTACCCCAAGGTGGAGTTCGGAGCATGGCTTATCCTGTGGCTGGTTGTTGCGTTCGGCGGGTATATGATCTCGGTGTTTATTACGATCGCGGGCATCGTGTTCTGGAGCATTGCACTGGTTATCCGGCTCAAGCAGAACAAGCTGGCGAAACAGTACATTCGGATGCAGTGCATCACCTGCGGAAAGAGCTTCGATGTGGCGCGAAGTTCGCTTACGAAAGGGGGCGGCGGTCAATGACTCAGGATTATCGCATCAACACATTCGGCTTGATGCAAAAACAGAATCAATTTGTAAACGCAAATCTTCCCGTGCGGGACTGCGAGCTTTACATTGCCACTACCCCCACAGATTTGATTGCCATAAACTGCGAGGCGATGATCGTAAACGCATCTGCGATGGAGCAGGATGACGCGGATATGATCTTCGGCTACTATCAGGAGGTCAACGGCTGCACCGATGAGACGATCTTCTGGCTTGGCGAGCCGATGCCGCCCAAGGCAGCGCGAAAGTTCTTCAAATGCTACCCGGACTTTGACGCCATCAAGGACAAGCTCAAGTATCTGCTGCTCACTGCACACAGCAAGAGCAAAAAAGCTCACGAGTACAGCGAAAAACTGGTCAACGGGTTGAAAATCCTTGCGCTCATCCGCAAGCATCCCGGCATTTCCACGCAGAAGCTATCGGATCTGACCGAGCTGTCGCAGCGCAGCGTGCAGCGTTATATCGCTGCTCTGCAAGCAACGGGGGAATGGATCGAGTATGACCGGACGCTACGGGGCTGGAAGCTGTTTCACGGTGTCTCTATCTTATACGGAGATGTGTAGGGGGATGAAGGGAAATGAAACTCTGTATTCATCGAGGCACGCACCAGATCGGCGGCATTGCTGCCGAAATCTCCACGGCAAGCACGCGTATCCTCATTGATATGGGTGACGAGCTATCTCTTGATCCAAATTTCGTCTCCGCACCGCTGAATATTCCGGGTGTGACGGATGGGAACGGACATTGCGATGCCGTACTGTTTACCCACTATCACGGCGATCATACCGGGCAAATGCTGCGTATCCGACCGGAGATTCCCATTTATGCCGGGGCGCTGGCAAAGGATATCATGCGCCTGTCCGCAGAGCGTGGCGGGCAAAAGAATGAAGCGCTTTGCAAGCGCAGCGAAACCATTCAAGCCTTTTCCCCTGGCAAGCCTTTTTTGATCGGTGATATTCAGATTAAACCGTTCTGCATTGACCATTCCGCGTGCGACAGCTATATGTTCCTCATTGAAGTGGACGGCAAACGAGTGCTGTACACCGGCGATTTCCGGCTGCACGGCGTGCGCGGCAATGTCATGGATAAGATTCTGGACAGACGCATTGGAAAGGTCGATGTGGTTGTCACGGAGGGAACGACCGTTTCTCGCTGTGAACACGAGGTCGTGACGGAGTGGGACCTGCAAAAACGTGTGAAAGCGTATTTGCGGCAGTACAAGTATGTCTTTGTGCTGTGCGCAACGACGAACCTTGACCGGATTTTTGCGCTGGCGCGGGCAGTGCCGCGTGGAAAATACTGCATTTGTGACGAGTATCAAAAAACGATGGTCAAGGTGGTTTCCGACCGTTGGAGCAGTCTATCGACATTCTATCAAATGCCAAAGTTGACCATCTACGGTGACAATCTTCTTCCGCGGTTTCAAGAACGGGGCGGATTGATGTTCGTCCGCGCCAACCGGCAGTTTGAACGCATTATCCGACAATTTGACCCGCAGCAAAGCATTCTGCTCTATTCCATGTGGGACGGCTACCGAACAAAACCGGACAGCAATATCCCAGAGTTTCTGTCGCTGACCGGAACATGGGCAAAACTTCACACCAGTGGTCACGCCTCGCCGGATGATCTGCGACATGTAATTGAAAAGGCAGACCCGGAAATCGTCATCCCCATGCACACCGACGTGCCGCAGAAAATGCAGACACTCTGCCAAAATCGTAAGGTGATTCTACTGAAAGACAGGGAGGAACTACTGCTATGACGAATGATATTTTTTGCATCGGCTTAACACGGACGGAGCTGCAAACTCGCTGCGATGTCCGCTGCCCAGAAGAATTTGCGAAACTATATGCGGCAGAACTCTGTGAGTGATGAAAAAATCCCTTGGTAACAAGAGCGCACTTCTATACTCTCCTGATGGGAGTATGTGCGCTCTGCGAGGCAGACAGCCCGGACAGCCATATGTCCGGGCTGTTTTGCGTCACTTTGTTCCGAACAAGGGGCTGCACCCCTTGCGACGCTTGCGCGTCTATCCCAGCGCACCTTGCAGCGGAAACCGTCTACTGGTACAGGCCATTCCCGTTGCAAAGTCTGAAAATCCCATATCGTGAGTCAGACCGTCTACCGGAAATTTTGTAGCATTTAGTTTGACAAGACTAACTTCTTACTGTATATTTTTGCGTAGTTAGCAATATCTAACCAGGAGGATTTATGAAAAAAGTTTTAACATCAGCGCTCTTAGGCGCCCTTGTCTTAACGGGATGTACATCATCTCCAACATCATCGAAAGCATCAACGGATGCCTATCCGATGACAATTACCCATGCGTTAGGAAAAACTGTTATCAAAAATAAGCCTCAACGCGTAGCGGCAGTCGGTTGGGAGAATGGTGATACACCGTTAGCTTTAAACATTGCCCCCGTTGGCATTTCCCGTTCTAACTATGGGAAAGAAACTAAACATCATTTACATAGCTGGGCTGATGAAGCTTTCAAGAAGCTCAAAGTCAATAAACCAAATGTCTATGATGATACCGATGGATTTGATTACGAAGCGATCGCCGATTCTCATCCAGATGTCATTCTGGCGGCTTATTCAGGCATGAGTAAAGAAGACTATCAGAAACTCAGTAAGATTGCCCCTGTCATTCCTTACAAAACAAAGGCTTGGAGTACCTCATGGCGCGCTCAGACGGTTGAAAATGCAACGCCATTAGGAAAAAAGAAAGAAGCACAGGCCCTCATTAAGAAAACCGAAGCACTGATCGCCAAGAAAACAGCCCAATATCCAAAACTTAAAAATAAAACGGCCGCTTTCTTATCATTATCAACAGCGAATTTAAGTTCGTTCTACATTTATTTGAATAACGATCCAAGAGCAGCCTATTTAAAGGATTTAGGTTTCACAACACCAAAGAGTATTCATAAACTGGCAAATGGTTCAAAAGATTTCAGTATCACAGTTTCAAGTGAAAAAGCCAATCAGTTATCTGATGTGGATCTGATTGTTACTTATGGTAAGAAGAGTGATTTAAAAGCCTTACAGAAAGATGCGTTAATTGGTCAGATTCCGGCTATTAAAGCTGGCCATGTTGTCTTTATTGAGCCGTCATCAGATTTAGCTGCTGGGGCGACCCCAAGTATTTTATCGATTCCTTACAACTTAGATCATTATCTGAAAGCGATGAATAAGGCGCTCTCATAATGAAAAGAAAGTATCTGATACTCATGATCAGCATGATCCTGGTCATGAGTCTTTCTTTAGGAATCGGTGCCACTCGCACATCAATGAAAGATGTTTTAGAAGCTTTCCTTTCATCTACACATACTCACACAAGTATTATTGTCCGCTCGCGTGTGCCAAGGACTATCGGCGGCTTATTAGCGGGTTTTAGCCTGGCTTTAAGTGGTCTTCTTATGCAGTGTCTCACCCGTAATGACTGCACTGATGGGACAGTTTTAGGGGTCAATAGCGGCGCGAGCTTAGCTGTGATTAGCGCGATGATATGTTTAGGCATAAGCGCACACCAGGCCTATCTCTTTTTTGCCTTCATCGGCGGCTTACTGGCTTTTTTCTGCGTCTACGTCTTAGCTCATAGCGGCGGCCGGCTAACGCCCACGAAAATGATTTTATCAGGCGCTGCCTTATCCATGATCTTAAGCAGTCTGATCTCAGCGATGATCTTACCGAATATTCAAACAATGGAACGTTTTCGCTTCTGGCAGCTTGGCTCGCTAGGGGCCATGACAATGTCCGATTTAATGATTCTTGGTCCTGTTTTAGTATTGGCTATCGGTATCAGTTTTTTTCTTATCAGACCGTTACAGTTGTTTATGTTAGGAGATGAGATGGCTGTCAGTCTAGGGGTCAATGTTCCTCTGATCACAACGATTGCTGCTTTCTGCAGTATTTTATTAGTCAGCTGTGTGACGGCTTTATGCGGTCCGATTGGTTTTATCGGCTTGATGGTACCCCATATGATTAAAATCATCGGGATCCATGATTTAAAACACCAGATGGTTTTAAGTATGATGCTTGGCGGAATTCTGCTTGTCATTAGTGACATTTTTGCCAGAGTCTTAGGCAATGTGGAAGTAGGGGTCATTACCGCTTTAATCGGGGCACCCGTTTTTATCTTTATGCTAAGGAGGAGCACTCATGCGTAAAACAATTCATTATCAACTGATCTGTCTGATAACCTTACTTCTAATGATCGCGGTATCTTTAGCTTATTTAAGTTTTGGGCATACCGATTATGCGCTAACAACTGTTTTAGCAACTTTACTTGGGCAAAGCAGTCAGGGGTATTTCACCATTAAGCTTTTAAAGATGCCGCAGATCATGGTAGGTATTTTAGCCGGAATGGCTTTTGGCATTGGCGGAAATCTCTTCCAGCGTCTTTTTCACAACCCCTTAGCATCACCAGACATTTTAGGCATCAGCACCAGCGCTTCCATTGGCGCGATGATTGGCATTATGTTCTTCCAGCTATCCGGATTATCATTATCCTTATTAGCGCTCATAAGCAGTTTGCTAGGGGCATTTTTGATCTTTTATTTAGGTAGAGGCTCCTCTTCCAAAATGATCTTAAGCGGGATCGCCTTACAGTTTATGGGCAATGCCCTTATTTCCTGGATGCAGGTATTAGGTAATGATTATAACCTCGCTTCAGCGATGCGCTTTTTAACTGGCTCGTTAAATGATGCCAATAGCAGTGATGCCATTATTTTACTAGTAGTCATTTTAATCGTTGGTCTTTTAATAAAGATCTTCTCTTGTGATTTTGAATTACTCAAACTCGGTGAAGAGCTGCCCCTTGTTTTAGGACAAAACAAAACCCAAAAACGGATGTTTTTCCTGAGTTTAGGCGTCTTTCTTGTGGCTTTTGCGACCGCGATCACCGGTCCCATTGCGTCCGTTGCTTTTATTGCTGGACCTATTAGTGCCAAAATAACCACAAATCACAAAAGCAACATGCTTTTAAGCGGTCTGATTGGCGCTTTGATTGTCATTTTCGCTCAGCTTTTAGCAGCGAACGTATTGCCTTATCGTTATCCCGTTGGGGTCGTCACCGCTTTATTAGGGGCACCTTATCTTATCATTTTACTCATCCGTCAGAAAGGAGCATCATAATATGCATATTCAAACCCATGATCTTGCCATCGGTTATCAGGATCATACCATCCTAGACAATATTTCCATTACGCCGCCAGCGCATGAAATCAGTGTTATCTTAGGTGCTAACGGCTGTGGGAAATCCACGCTATTAAAAACCTTCTCACGCTTACTCAAACCCAAAAGCGGGATTGTCACTCTGGATCGTCAGGACATTCATAGCTTACCGCCAAAAAAACTGGCGCAGTCATTAAGTTTACTGCCCCAATCACCATTAGTTCCAGAAGGCATGCGCGTCTATGATTTAGTAGCCCAAGGTCGTTATCCCTATTTAAAAATGATGGGGACATTAAGTGAGAAAGATCATCAGATGATTCAGGATGCTTTAGCAATGATGCATATTGAAGATCTTAAAGATCGTTATATTCATGAATTATCTGGCGGACAGCGCCAGCGCGTCTGGATTGCTTTAGCATTAGCGCAGGATCCAGAAGTGCTGTTATTAGATGAACCAACCACTTATTTGGATATCTCCTATCAGATCGAATTGCTCGATGCCCTGATGACTCTCAACAAACAGAAGAAGACAACAATCATTATGGTCCTTCATGATATCAACCTAGCTGCCCGCTATAGCTCATATGTCTATGCAATAGCCCATGATTCAATTTATGAAGGCATGCCATCAGAGCTCATTACTCCAGCGTTGATGCAGGAGGTGTATCATTTAAATTGCCAAGTTGTCGAAGATCCCGTTTCACACACACCACTTATCATTCCCTTAGGAAAGTATCATCAGGACCTTGAGTAAGGTCCTTTTCATATACTGAGAGGATTGATATAATAAAGACAACGAAAGGGGAGAAAAGAATGTTAAAATATGTCATAATCGGCAGCGGCGGAACCGGCGGTGCTTTAGGCGGCTATTTATCAAAAGCCGGAAAAGATGTCACTTTCATTGCGCGAGGCGCGCATTTAAAAGCGATGCAGGAAAAAGGATTAGAGATCATCCGCGTTCATGATACGCTTTATTTAGAGCATGTGAAAGCATGCAGTGAAGATGCTCTTCAGGAGCATCCTGATGTCATTTTTGTCTGCGTGAAAAGTTATTCTATTGACGAGGTTTTGCCATTTATTAAAAGCATTGCGTCGCCCCAAACCGTGATCATTCCGATCCTCAATATTTACGGAACAGGGGCGATGATGCAAAAGCAACTGCCGGATCTTTATGTTCTTGATGGCTGTATTTATGTAGCTTCACAGAAGAAAGCGCCAGGGGTCATCTTAATGAGCGGAGATATCTTAAGAGTTGTCTATGGGCCGCGTCGTGATCAGGAAAAGAGGGTGATCTTAGAAGAAATCCGTGATGATCTAAATGAAAGTGGGATTAAAGGGCTATTAAGCGATCATATTGAACGTGATGCTCTCAAGAAATTCTCTTATGTATCCCCGCAAGGTGCTTGCGGTCTGTACTATCATATTCCTGCTGGGCCAATGCAGAAACCTGGCAAAGAGCGTGATACCTTTGCTAAGCTGGTATCCGAAATTGCCTTATTAGCGAAAGCGCAAAATATTGATTTAGGGGATGATATTGTTGAAAGAAACTTAAATATCTTAGATCATTTATCTCCCGATATGACCACTTCAATGCAAAAAGATATTGCTTCTCATCACGCCTCAGAAATAGCAGGGTTAATCGATCAGGTTATTCGCACCGCGCGCATTTATCATCTTTCTCTGCCAACTTATGAAATGATTGCGAAAGCCTTAAAACGCACCATTTAGGTGCGTTTTATTGAGCCTTTTCTTTGGCTTTCGCTAAGATGAAAACAGTGGTCATTATCAGGAAAAAACCTAAGAAATCAGTGAACTGAAAGGTTGTATGTAACCAGAAGAATGAACAAATTGCGGCACTGACCGGTTCTAAGCTCGCTAACATACTCGCTTTGATCGCACCAATTGTACTGACCCCAAAAAGATACATAGTAAAGGCTAAAGCAGTGCCGATTAAACCGATCGCTAACATCGCTAAAATGCCAGATATATCTAAGGCTGGGATATGTTTATAAGACTGGAAGGCAATTCCCATAAATAAGCCGCCAATCATCATCCCTAAACTGACGATTGGCAGACTGCCATAACGATGCATCAGTTTCACCGGAGTTAACGTGTAGCTGCAGGCTGCGATGGCCGCTAAAATCCCCCATAAGAGTCCCTGCATAGAAATATTTAAGCTGCTTAGATGACCGTGGGTAGCGAGAACAAAGGTCCCTAAGGTCGCCAAAACAATACACAAGATCTCAATGCTTTGAGGGAAACGATGATCTTTAAGGCAAGTCAAAATAACGAGTAAAGTTGGATATAAATACTGTAAAACCGTAGCCGTGGCCGCATTCGAATAAGAAATAGCGGTCAGATATGTCCACTGCGAAAAAGCTAAACCGCCAATGGCAAAAACGAAAAGCTGTAAGAGATTGCGTTTATTTTGTATCAAACGTTTCAGCATCTCTCTTGAATTTATGAAGGTGATGATCATTAAAACACCACCAGCAATCAGCATCCTCATCGTTGTTAAATAGGATGAGGAGATATGGACATGCATAAATAAATATTGACCACAAGTCCCGCTAAAGCCCCAGCAGGAGGCCCCTAAGGCGGTCAACAAGAAACCTTTTTTCATTTTTCTTCCCCCTAATAGGCCTCATTATAAAACATTTTCTTGAAAAAGAAAGCGAGTGCGTCCATTATTGAAAATAATTCGTTGTTTTTTCATGAAATATGTAGATTTTATTTTACATTTGCCTAAAAATACTGTTATATTTAACCTATGCATTTAAGGAAGGAGTTACACTATGTCATCATGGTTACAATCAGCAGCCAATGCCATGTGGGGGACATGGATGACTGTGCTGATCTTAGGAACAGGAATCTTTCTATCGATTCGTTTCCGTTTTTATTACAACTTTAGAAAAATCCCCTTTCATTTTAAAAATACCTATGGGAAAATGTTTAAGAAAGGGGAAGGAACAGGCACTGTCTCCGGCTTTGCGGCCGCCTGTACGGCCATGGCGAATACCATTGGTGTCGGCAATATCGGCGGGGTCGCCACAGCTCTCGTTTCCGGCGGTCCGGGCGCGATCTTCTGGATGTGGTTTTCTGGTTTATTTGGCATGTCAATCAAAGCCTGTGAAATTATTTTAGGACAGCGTTATCGCGTCAAATACAGTGAATCAATGGACGAATACATGTGCGATCGTTCGTTTGTCATGCGCAATGCCTTAGGCTGGAAAACTGGGGCAGTTATTTTAGCCATTGCCTGCTTTGTCTTTGGACCTTGGACCTGCTCAGTGCAAAGCGAATCCGTCACCAGTTCTTTAAAAGAAGCCTTCAATATTGATCCGCGCATTTCCATTACGATTTTGGGTATTACGTGTTTTGTGACGATCTTTGGCGGTCTCAAACGTATCTCATCAGTCATGGAAAAGGTCGTTCCATTTATGGCGATGATCTATATTTTAGCTGGATTAGGGATCCTGATTCTCAATATCACCAGGGTTCCCGCGGCCTTTATGTTAATTTTTAAAAGCGCCTTTACCCCAATGGCGGGAATTGGCGGTTTCGCCGGAGCAACCGTCCGTGATGCCATTCGTTATGGCGTGGCGCGTGGTCTTTATTCAAATGATGCTGGGACTGGTTATGGGATGATCGCTCATGCCAGCGCTAAAACTGATCATCCGGTTCGTCAGGCTTCCTGGGGCTGGGGTGAAGTTTTCTTAGATACGATTGTCGTATGTTCAGTCACAGCTTTATCATTAATTCTGACAAACGTTTATGTCACCCATCCTGGTGTCACATCAGCCCGTTTAACAACGGTCGCCTTTGGAGAAGTCTATGGTCCTTTTGGCAAGTACTTCATGGCGTTAGCGATTACTGTTTTTGCCTGGACGACTATTATCGGCATGTATTATAGCTGTGAAAAATCCGTAAACTACGTCTTTGGCGACACCCATCGCAATAAGATCTTTACCAAAATTTATATGCTTTATTATTTAGTTCCATGTGTCTTTTTATACAATGTTCAGGCGACAACCCTTTGGGCGATGACCGATATCCTTTCAGGGATCTATGTCATCGTAACGATGGTTTTCATCTACACCAAACAAGGAGAAATCATCCGCCTATTCAAAGACTTCTGGGATCGTTATTTACCATTAAAAGAAGCTGGGGAAAATGTTCCGCCAGTTGTTTATGGCAACAAGGAGAATGTTTAAATGAATGAATATTTTGTCATTGATGGCGCGATGTCGAGCGCTTTAGAAGAGCTGCATTGCCCATCACTTAATAACAAATTATGGACCGCTAGTGTCCTCGCTAAATATCCTGAGCTCATTAAGCAGGTGCATTATAACTATTTTGAAGCCGGCGCCGACTGTGGCATTACGGCCAGCTATCAAGCCAGTATTCCTGGTTTATTAGAAGCCGGCTACAGCTTAGCGGAAGCTGAACACTTTATTACTTTATCCGTTGACTTATTCAAGCAGGCTCGTGAAGAGTGGTGGCAAAAGGCTGATCATACGCGCACGTATCCGCTTTGTTTAGGATCTGTTGGCCCTTATGGCGCTTATTTAGCTGACGGCAGTGAATATCGTGGCCATTATAAAATCTCAGACCAGGAGCTTTATAACTTTCATAAAAGACGTATTGAATTATTACATGAAGCGGGGGCAGATATTATCTTATTTGAAACAGATCCTTCATTAAGAGAAGCACTTGTCGAAGCGCAAATCGGTGAAGAATTTGGCATTGACTACTGGATCAGTTTCTCTTGTCGTGACTCACATCATACCAATGAAGGACAGACGATGGCAGAATGCGTGCAGGCTTTATCTGCTTACTCACATTTAAAAGCAATTGGCATAAACTGCACGGATCCTCGTCATATTCTAGGGCTGATTGAAGATTTAGTCCGCGTAACGGATTTACCAGTCTTTGTTTATCCAAATAGCGGTGAAGTCTATGATCCCGTTACCAAAACATGGTCAGGAAAGGGTGATCAGGTTTCCTTTGGTGATTATGCTTATACCTGGTATAAAGCTGGTGCAAAAGGCGTCGGCGGCTGCTGTACAACAACTGAAAAACATATTAAGCAAGTCGCAGCAGCACGTGATCGTTTCTTGCAGATGAAAGATATTAAACAAATTCACGTTAAATAATATAACGCATTGCAGATCTCCGCTATTACCGGAGATCTTTTTCCATCCATCAGAAATATCTTGAAATGATACACCAAAGAGAGAAGTCATCACAAATGAAATGAAGCTGTAAAGTTTTACATCTTTTTTTTAAATAATTATTGTATGCGCTTACTTCTATGTTGTACAATATAGATATGTCAACATGAAAAGAGGTTTAATAATGAATAAAAATGAAAAGATTGATTTCGATCATGTATCAATCGTAAAAAGAGACCGTTCGGCTCTAATTTTTGATAATCCCATCAGCAATCATGATTATCAGAAAGCGATTCATTCGAAACAGCGTTTTATTAAACGATTTGGTGATGATCACAATAAGGATTATCCGGTGGCTTTAGTCGCCAATAGGGAAATTGGGGATTTACTGGGCGTCAGTGACTTGCTTGTTGGGGAGCGTGCTGAAAGCGTAAATCAAGAGGAAAGAGAAACATTTGATCATGAAAAAGGGATCATTGTCGGAAATATCCGCATGGGATTTGGCCATTATCGTATTTCGATGGCAATGGCTTCTGCGGCCCAAGCATTAGGATATCATCCTTACTGGATGGATCTTAACTCTTATCCGGATACGACTTGCACAAAAGTGATCTCTGCCCAAAATGATTTGTACTCCATGGGATCACGTATCTCGCAAAAGAGTCGTGCTTTTAATCGTGTCGTTTGGGAACCGATGAACTATGAAGGCTTTCGCAAACTCAGCTATAATGCGGCCGATCAGAAGAATGCGGAATTAATGGCACCCGTATTTCACAATATTCCTAAAGATATTCCGCTTATTGCGACGCATGTCTGGCCAGCTCAAGCGGCGCTTCATGGACATATGAAATATGTCGTCAATGCCATTCCTGATAATTGGCCGATGGCCCTTCATTTAGCTGAAGGCAGTCTGCATACTGTGCAAACCCATCAGGCTTATCAAGGCTATCGCATTTTAAACGGGATGGAAGGCTCAAAAGTGCTTCGCCCCATGCCAGAAGGCAGTCTTGTCTACACCGGACATTATGTCGATCATGAACTCACTGCTCACATCGAAGAAGATTGTGAAGCGAGAATCCATCGTAAAGAAGAAAAACAGCCGATGCGCTTCCTTTTAACCATTGGCGGGGCCGGTGCACAGCGCGAAATCTTTGCTGGGATTATTCGCTATCTGCTCCCGTTAATTGAGGAGAAGAAAGCAGTACTTTATATCAATGTAGGGGACTATCGTAATGTCTGGGATCAGTTATGTAAAGAGATTTCCGGACTTCAGAAACTTTCCGTTGAACATTTCGATCACTGGCAGGAAACCCAAGCATTTGCGCAAAAAGCTCTTGATGAACCTATTTTCGGGATTCACGCTTTTTATCATCAGAATATCTTTCAGGCGGTTTATTGTACAAATTTATTAATGCGCAGCACCGATGTTTTAGTGACAAAACCAAGTGAACTGACCTTTTATCCGATTCCTAAACTCTTTATTCACCGGATTGGCGGTCATGAAAAGTGGGGGGCCATTCATTCGGCAGAAATGGGGGATGGCACATTAGAATGTGAAGATCTCCCTCATGTCATACAAATGCTGGAATTATTCCTGAATGATTCCTCATTTCTTAAAGAGATGTGTCAAAATATTATGCGCAATAAGAAAATGGGCCTTTATGATGGTGCTTATAAAGTGGTGAAACTGGCCATGGAAATGAGAGGGAAACACAATGAACAATAAAACATTAACAGGACGCGAAAAAGCCTCCTATGGACTTGGCGCAGTAGGAAAAGACATGGTCTACATGCTTTCCGCTAGCTATGTTCTCTATTACTTTCAGGATATTATGGGCGTGAGTGCTTATGCGATGGCAGTCATTCTGCTTGTAGCAAGAGTTTTTGATGCCTTTAATGATCCCGTTATGGGTGTAATTGTCGCCAAGACAAGAACACGTTTTGGCAAATTCCGACCATGGCTGATCATTGGGACACTGACTAATTCGGTTGTTCTTTTTGCCATGTTTGCCTGTCCGCCAGCATTAAATGGTGCGGGATTAGTCGCTTATGCCGCCATCTTCTATATTTTATGGGGCGTCACTTATACCATGATGGATATTCCTTTCTGGTCAATGATTCCGGCCTTTACCAGAGGTGGCGAAGAAAGAGAAAACCTCACTGCTCTCGCAAGATCCTGTTCTGGTGTCGGTTCGGCGATTGTCACAATCTTCACTTTATTAGCCGTTCATGCCTTAGGCAGCGCTTTTGGTGGCACCTCCGCTAAAGAAATTGAACGTATTGGTTTTAAATGGTTTGCCTTAATCATTGCCGTATTATTTTCTCTTTTTATCATCATTACTTGTCTTAATATTAAAGAGAAATCATCAGTATCAATGCCGGCTGCCAGCGTGAAGGATATGTTCGTCTCACTGATTCATAATGATCAGGCAATGGCCATCGTCGTGACAATTGTCTTAATCAATACAGCGATGTATATTACTTCTAACTTAGTCATCTATTTCTTTAAATATGATTTAGGCGGATCAGGCTGGTATAAAAACTATACGCTTTTTAATACCGTCGCCGGGGCAGCGCAGATTCTCGCTATGATGGCTCTTTATCCACTTTTAAGACGTATCTTTAAAATCGCTAATACACGTATTTTCTATATCAGTTTAGCCATGTCGGTGATCGGCTATATTGTTTTACTATTATTTGCGATTTCAGGATCAAAGCTTTTAGCTGTCTATCTCATTCCTGGTGTTCTGATTATGGCAGCCTCAGGCATCAATAATGTTTTAACCACGATCTTTCTTGCCAACACCGTCGATTATGGAGAAATCAAAAACCATCGCCGTGATGAATCTGTCATTTTCTCCATGCAGACCTTTGTCGTAAAATTAGCTTCAGGGATTGCGGCTTTCGTGGCATCGATCACGTTAGGCATACTCTCTTTATCGGACAAAGCCACGACCGCTGCCCAGCAAACATTTGACTTTGCCAGTGCTGTTTCACTTGCTCAAAAAATGGGTTTACGTCTGGTTGTCACCCTCATTCCGATGGCTGGTATTATTATCGCCTTTTTCTGGTTTAGAAAGAAATATATATTAACAGATGAAAAAGTAGAAGCCTTAGCCAACGAAGTGGCCCAGCTTCATGAAAAACAAAAATAACAAAGATCCGGCATTACTTTGCCGGACTTTCTCATGGGAGGATTATAATGATCACAACGATTAATGAACGTGTTTATGCACTCTCAACAAAAACAACAACTTATTTATTCGAAGTCTTACCATCAGGACATTTAGAGCATCTCTATTATGGTCCTCTTTTACCTCAAGTCACGAGCGATGAAGCTTTGGCCTTTCATCAAAAGCGTGCCTGTGAATGTGGCAATACCATTATTTATAGTGATGATTATCCTGATGTCATGCTGGAAAATACACCTTTGGAAATGTCTGCAGAAGGGAAAGGGGATATCCGTGAACCCTTTATTGAAGTGATTTATAAAAATGGCAGCCGCACCTCAGATTTCCTTTTCCAAAGAGCTGACATCCTTGCCAAGAAAGATCCCTATGACACTTTACCAGGATCCTATGGCTTAACAGGAAACAATCATCTTGTGATCACGCTTCAAGATCAAAACGCTGATTTACTTCTTGAACTGCACTATTATGTTTATGAAGATGAGGATGTCATTTGTCGCAGCAGTCATCTGATTAACGATAGTGATGAAACTGTAACTCTTAACAGACTGATGAGTACACAGTTAGATTTAACGAATAATGATTATGTGATGACATCTTTTACGGGCTCTTGGAGCAATGAAATGAATCGCCACGACACCTTACTTCAGGCTGGAAAACATGAAATCTCTTCATTTACCGGGACTTCATCAAGCCGGGCAAATCCTTTTGTCATGATCAGCGAGAAAAACACCAGTGAAGACTATGGATCATGTTATGGTATGAATCTGATCTATAGTGGAAATCATTACGAAATGGCCGAAGTTAATGCCTATGGACAGACTCACTTTTTATCAGGCATCAATCCCCGTGGCTTTCAATGGGTACTAGAACCTCACGAAACATTTGAAGCGCCAGAAGCAGTGATGACCTATTCCCATGAAGGATGGAGCGTATTAAGTTTACATATGCATGCCTTTATCCGTGAACATATCATCAGAGGGGAATGGAAGCATAAACCACGTCCTGTTTTGTTGAACAGTTGGGAAGCCTATTATTTTCAGTTTAATGAACATAAGCTTCTCGCTTTAGCTAAGAAAACCAAACAAGCAGGCATTGAACTGTTTGTCTTAGATGATGGCTGGTTTGGCAATCGTAATGATGATACATCATCTTTAGGCGACTGGTTTGTCAATCCTAAAAAGTTACCTCATGGTCTTAAATATTTTGGTGAAAAGATCCATGAATTAGGCATGGATTTTGGCTTATGGGTTGAACCAGAAATGGTCAATGTGAAGAGTACACTTTATCAAAAGCATCCTGACTGGACCTTAGCGATTCCTTATACGCCACATTCGGAAGGGCGTCATCAGCGTTTATTAGATCTGACACGAAAAGACGTTGTAGATTACCTCGAAAAAGTCATGAGTGACCTCTTTTCAAGTGCTCCCATTGACTATATCAAATGGGATATGAATCGCATCATTTCCGATGCTTTTTCTCCTTCATTGGAGGCCTCTAGACAGGGAGAAGTCTTTCATCGCTACGTCTTAGGTCTTTATGATCTTATGCATCGTCTCACAGTGAAGTTCCCTCATATCTTATTTGAAGGCTGTGCTGCTGGGGGAAATCGTTTTGATTTAGGTATTCTTTGTTTTTTCCCACAAATCTGGGCAAGTGATAATACTGATCCGATCTGTCGCGCGCAAATTCAGGAAAACTATAGCTATGGCTATCCATTATCTGTTTTTTCCGCTCATGTCTCTGCCAGTCCTAATCACCAGACTTTAAGGCAGACTTCTCTCAAAACACGTTTTGAAGTAGCTGCCTTCGCTATCCTTGGTTATGAGCTCAACCTTAATGATCTCAGTAAAAACGCATTAGAAGAAGTTAAGCAGCAAATTACCTGGTATAAAAAATACCGTATGATTTTACAAGAAGGGTACTTTTGTCGTACGGTGCAAAAGCAAAATGACCGCCAGGAGTACAGCTGGACATGTGTTGCACAAGATCAAAGCTGTGCCATTGGATTTACCTTGCAGACATTAGTCCATCCGCATCAGCCTTTTCATACATATAAGGCGAAAGGTCTTGATCCCATGAAATGTTACTCATTTCAAAATGTATCTCACAAGGAAGATATTCGTCGTTTTGGTGATTTAATTAATAGTCAGATTCCCATTCATATTAAGCCGGATTCCCTGACTCAAAAAGTTGCTTCTCAGTTTGTCAAACTAGAAGGTGAAAAGGACTATTATGCATCTTTATCAGGAGCATCATTAATGTATGGTGGTGTTTGTTTAAAAACATCTTATACTGGAACAGGATATAATGAAAATGTTCGTTTATATCAGGATTTCGATTCCCGTCTTTATTTAATGAAAGCACTCTAAGAACTATAAGAACCATGAATATTTAAGAGAAGCTGTTGATCGGCTTCTCTATTTTTTTGTGATGCTTTATTTGGCTGAGAAATGATTATGAAAAATAACCGTTGGGATCCAAAAATGACTGTTCGCACCCAAAATATTGTATTTATATTTCCATTTTATTACAATATAAGTAGATGAAGAGAAGCTGAATGATTATAAAATGGTTTGCGAAGCAAAAAAAGTTTAGCTATTAGGTAATCGCTTACAATAAATTTTCATTATGTTATAGAATGTAATCAGCTGGAAAGAGAAAACGAAGAAAGAATTACAAGGGCAAAATCAGAAGCAGAACGTGAAACAGGAAATCAAAAAAGAAAAGAACCATTTGTCGACCACCGCGAAAGATAAAAGTGTTGGAAAACAGTTAAAGAGATGAAGGTGATATTTATGAGAAAACAGCTTTCAACATTAGAAGTTATTAGATTACCATTTTGTATCAGCAAAAAAGAATTAAAGCATCCTTTTGCGCTAAATGTCATTTCGTTTGTATTAGTTGTGGGTTTCTTAGTTGCATTATATTACATGATACCAGTTTTATCTAAAGTTTATTCACTTCTTATTTTGAGCTTACTGCTATATCTTGTAATGGTATTTACGTTTTACCTATTTTATGAGCATGATCATAAGTAAATACAATCACGAATGGGTACGATCGTAAGCATTAGTATTGTCAGTACTGAAAATGCATATCGCCTGATCTTTTAGATAGGAGTCATTAGAACCGCGAATTAGAAAACCTATTTATACTGATTTATTATAAAATACATTTATCAGGAGATTTCTTTTAAAAGGAGGGAGAGTGAAAAATATATTTATGTTAGTTATCGATAATTTAAAAAAAGTCCTCGTAATCACTTTATCTTTAATTTGCGTTACTGGATGTTCACAAAGCAAAAAAGATTATTTTAGTCAACTTTCTACAGACTTTTATTATTGGAAAGTAGAGATCAATTCATCGCCTTATAAGTATAATTATATTCTTTGTGCTATTACTACACTCACTTCGAAAAAATCTGATTTAAAGGATATGAAAGACTTGAAAGTCAGTTACAAACTTCCAGATGATGTAAAAAAAGTTACCGGAGTTTATAATAGTAAGAACTTTACAACTGATAAAATGAAAGAAAAAATCACACTTGATTCAAGACCTCATAAAATTGATTATTTCTATTTCCACTCAAATTCTCAAAATGCTAAACAGTTGGCTAATAATGCCTTTTTTAAGGTAAAATGTATTTATACTGTAAATGAAAAATCAAAATCAACATCGGGGACATTAGTTGATTGTAGTTAGAAAAATATTGGCAATCCAAGCCAAAAACTATAACTGACTTTTGAACAAGAACAATAAAAGGGAGGTTAATTTTATGATTATTTTAATTTTTATCATTATCATTCTTGTAGCTCTTATTGCAATTGCGCTTTATCTTCATTTTTCTAAAAAGCCAGAACCAGCTTATGATCCTGAACGAGTTAAATTAGAAAGAGAGAATGAAGAGAGAATTGCGAAAGCAAGAATGGAGGCTGACCGTCAGGCTACTAGAAATTTTTTTAAATGAATTTTTAAGTTGAGTCAATTAAAACATCTGAATTATCATTAGCCATTAAAGTACTCCCTTATCACATTAATTGTAATCTCGTTATTTTAACATACTAATTTAGATCTATCATTCAGGACACTTTCTTTCTTGGTACATAAAGACAATATTATGTTTGACTCACAAAGCATGAGATAAAAAATAGGGACTTGATTTTTTGTGGATTATTAAATATTGTAATGATTTTATTTGAGACTTAGAGTATACTAAAGTAGAATATGGTTAAAAGGAGGTTGAAGTTGTAATGGAAAATATTTCGCGCAGCCAATTTAAATATAATTTCTTAAAACAAGTTATTCTTCGTTTGGATTTTCAAGGGGTACTTACTTCAGAAATGGATAATGTTTTGTCACCAGCAAAGCGTCTTCTAAAGGATAAAGGGTTTAATCGTTACGAAAAGAGAACAGAGAATGAATTTGAAATACAAATGGGAATTCACCAGGGAATTCCTGAAGCACAAGCAATCTCTGGAGCAAAACCAACAGAGGTGCATAGTTTTATTAATGAAACAAAAGGATATGCAATAGATTTATCGAGTAATCACATGTGTCTCAAGGTAAATTCTACTCAATATATCCCATTCGAGGAATACAAAGAAGTTTTTTCAGGAATTGCGAGAATTTACCAAGATAACATAGACTTCTTTACGGCAACAAGGTTTGGATTACGAAAGATAAACTTTTGCTTTTTAAATAGTCTTGATCAAATCACTAAATATTTTAATAGCAGTTATTTTCAGTATCATCAGTTGTTTTCCAACACAAAGAATTTCACTAGTGAACGAAAAGAAACACTTCAGGTTGATGATTGTAAACTTAATCTGTTATATGGGATTGAACAGGGATTACTTAATCAAAGGAAAATGTATAAGATTACTTTAGATTCGGATATTTATCTAGATGAAACTAGGGCAATAGAAGGAAAGATATTAAAATGCGATGGCATTTCGGATTTAAATGAAAAGTTATTTGAAATTTATGTAGACGCGCTATCTAGTGAATTTATAGCCTTGCTGTCCAATGAAAACACAAATTGGGCAGAAGATATTAAAGGAGTTGAGCAAAATGAGTAAATGGGATTTTAAGCCTACCATTAGATCTATCAGTTCGACTTATGGTGGCAGTCTAAAACGTGGAGATGTTTTTGATTTAGCGAGGGCGTTTCTCAATATCTCTTCTATGACACATAAAAAATTACAAAAACTATGCTATTATGCGAAAGCATGGTATTTGGCACTTTATGATGAAAATTTAATTGATGATACATTTGAGGCTTGGGTTCATGGAGCAGTACAGCCACATCTATACCAAGAATATAAAATGTATGGATTTCAATATATTCCAAAAGAGTTTGATGCAAGAGGAATTCCAGAGGAGTTTTTATCATTTGCAAGAGAAATCTATGAATCTTATGGAGATTTAGATGGTGATGAATTAGAAAGACTAAATCATACGGAGCAACCATGGTTGAATGCAAGAAAAGGGCTAAAACCATGGCAAGGAAGTAATAATATCATAAGTGAAGAAGATATGAAGATTTATTATAGAAAGCTGATGGAAAATGAAGAATAATCAAATTCCAAAAGCTAAACCACCAAAAAGTAATGTCGCTAAGCCACATCTGCATTACACTCCGTCAGCTATTAGTTTTTCATTTGAGGCGCTGGAAAGGACTGAGTTTTTTAATCTAGATTGTACATGTGCTAATTGGGCATCCGAATTATTCGATATGTTAAAAGAAATTTCTAAACTTAGTAAAAAGGAATTATTAAGTGGAAAATATTCAAATTCAACATATAGGGTTCATAATCATGCAAATGCAAATCCTCCGTCACCACTACCAGCGGGTGTAGAACTAAAAGATTGTTATCAAATGAGAATAGCAAAGTCAAAAGGAGGAATACACGGAGTTTTTTATGATAATATTTTTTATGTAATTTGGTTAGATCCATTACATAATATGTATCCAGATAAAAACTATGGAGGTCTTAAGAAGATAAAACCGCCTTCTACATGTTGTATGGATAGAGATGAAAAATTACTAGAATTAGAAAAAGAAAATCAAAAGCTTAAAGAGGAAAATGCGTTTTGGGAAAGTGAAATTTCTGAACTATGAAAACATATTTGATATGAGTATGTATGGTTCAAAAACAAGGCGCTCTAAAGTAGTAGGCTATCCAGTTTTTTGGGGTTTTTCAAACCGTGGGGTTTGTGTTTCCCCACCAAAGCTTATAGGCCTCTGGAGTAAAAAAACTCCAGCTATACCGATAGT
>OCTW011570708.1_pt1 | contig 33674 bp, 34 predicted proteins | sample 1539671 | NCBI WGS metagenome assembly OCTW01 (sample SAMN02144230, study PRJEB22623) | gut metagenome | biome: sheep rumen | host: Ovis aries | place: New Zealand
CGATAATAAACGGCAATGGTGTAAACCCCTGCCGAAAAAAAACGGCAGGCGGTGTACCCCCTTGCCGATAATACCAAAGACAAAAGAAAATGAAGCGTTTATTAGCATTATTGATCATCACAGCGTTCGTTTTAAGCGCACAAGCACAAGACAACAAGAAGACCATCAACATCAAGGCACCACGGCCCAAAGTCGGCGTGGTGCTTGGTGGTGGCGGTGCCAAAGGCGCAGCCCACATTGGTGTTTTGAAGTATTTGGAAGAAGTAGGCATCCCCATCGACTATGTGGCAGGCACCAGCATGGGATCCATCATCGGCGGCCTCTATGCCATGGGATACTCGCCCAACGAGTTGGCCCAACTCATCGCCGACATGGACTGGGGCCAATATGTCGGCAACAGCCTCGACCGCAGCGCCATGTCGGAAGAGGTCAGGCAACGCAACAGCACCCTCCTGGTCAACATCCCTTTCAGCTTCAAAGGTTTGTTGGGCAAGAAGGACAACAATTTGGTGAGCTTCATGCCCAGCGCCTATGTCAACAACACCTCGCTCATCAACCTGTTCAACAACCTCTGCGTTGGATACCAGAAGGAGATGGATTTCAACGACTTGCCCATCCCGTTCGCTTGCGTAGCCACCGACATCCGCACGGGCGATGAAATCGACATCCGTCATGGCAGCGTTCCCACCGCCATGCGTGCCAGCATGGCCATTCCAGGCGTGTTCGCCCCTGTCAGGATGGACGGCCACCTCCTCGTCGACGGCGGCTTGGTCAACAACTTTCCTGCCGACGTGCTGAAAGAAATGGGAGCCGACATCATCATCGGCGTCGACGTCAGCGACCGCGACAGCATCTCACCCGAATCAGGCGTATCGGTGTTGGAAGTCCTCAACGGCTTGGTCGACAACGCCGTAAGTTCAAAGAAAATTGAGAACCAAAAACTCTGCGACATCTATTTGACACCCGACATCACTGGCTACGGCACCCTGAGCTTCACCCACGATGCCATCGACACGCTCGTCAACCGTGGCTACCAAAAGGCCAAGGAATACGACGAGCCGCTGATGAAGATTAAGCGCCATCTCGAAGCCGTCAACGGCAGAGCCTTGGAGAAGCGGCTCCATGCCACAAAGGCCAAGAACCTTGCCAACGAACCGCTCTACATCAGTTCCATCATCCTCAACCAAAGCGGCGACCCCATGCAGACCGAATGGCTCTATCGCAAAGGCAAGCTCAGCGTCGAAAAACACATTTCCGAAAAGGAAATCAACCGCGCCGTCGATGTCTACCGTGGCACCGGCGCCTTCGACAACATCACCTACAACCTCACCGAAAACGAGAACGACACCATCGACTCCTACACCCTTACGATGGACTTCAAGCCCACGCAGCCCCACACCATTGGAATCGGCGTGAGATACGACTCCGAAGAGGGTGCCGCCATGCTCTTCAACATCGGCCTCAACGCCAAAAGGCTGACAGGCTACAAACTGAAAATCGTTGGCCGTTTGAGCTACAACCCCAGGATCAACATCACGGGCACCTATTCGAGCCTCAACTTGGCCAATTTCAACCTTGGCTACGAATACCGCAACCAACACTACAAGACCTTGGACTTCGACAACACTTACACCAACCTCAGTTTTGTCCAAAACACAGTCGGCCTGTATGTATCCCAATTCCACCTGCTTGATTTCAGTTCCGACCTCGGCGTCGCCTATACCTTCGCTTCCTTCGACCAAGACGGGCTGCTAAACTACGCCAACGACTCTGTCAACCAAGCGATTGCAGGCTCAGTACATTACCAAACCAACCATCTGCTCAGCCCTTACGTCAAGATGAGCTACGACAACCTCAACGACGCCTACTTTGCCACACGCGGCATCAAGGCCATGCTTTCTGGACATGTCAACTTCGACCTCAAGGGCGCAGCAAACACCACGCAAGACATCGGCATTGCCATTCAAGGCTACATCACGCCGCGAAACGGACGCTTTACCCTCGTGCCACAGCTCTATGGCCGTTGCGTGTTTGGCAGCCCTCTGTATGCCAACCTTTGGAACATCGCGGGAGGTTATGTAGCCCAGCGGCACACCGACCACCAGATGCCCTTCGTCGGGATGGCCGATGTCATCAACCTGCCCGATTTGGCGACCGTGGCAAGGCTTGACCTCCGATACAACTTCTACGGCAAGCACTATCTCACCGCCACCTACAACTACCTTTTCGGCGCCTATCCCTTCGGAGCCTCGCATGAATATGCCAACAACGTGTCTTTCTCCGGCATCGGCCTGTGCTATTCCTACAACAGCCTCATCGGCCCCATCTCGCTTTCGGCACAGTGGTCCGACTGCACCAAACGCCTATCGGGCTACCTTTCAATCGGCTATCAGTTCTAACAAAAAAAATCCCGACGAGCATCGCCCATCGGGATTTTTCCTTTTTGCCATTCGGTTCAGCTCAGCCGAACAGTTTCTTGTTGTTCTCAATCAGTTGCTCCAAGTTGGCCAACTCCTTCTTTCCCAAATGGATGTTGGGAAGGAAACGGCGGAAGTTGTCCAAGCCGTGCATGTCGGACCCCACATAGTCATACATCCCCTCTTTCAGCAGGTAATGGGATTTGACGTAAGCAGGCCGGCCATAGGCACCGCCCAAGGAAAGGAGGTTGAGTTGGAACTCATATTGCTTGTCCCTCCATCTGAAATAGTTGTCCTTCACCGCATACTCATACCTTTCGGGATGCGCAATCACAGGCTGGAAGTCGCTGCACATAATGTCATACAGCATTTGCGAGATGTTAGGCTCATACATCAAATAAGAGGTCTCACAAAGCACATGCTTGCCGGCCTTGTCCAAGGTGAGGAAGCCCTGCTCGAAATGGGTCATGAAACGGGCGTCAAGCATGTATTCGGCACCCAAACGCAGCTCTATGCCACACACCTTGGCAGCCTCAGCCCGATAAGCCTCAAACTTCTCCGTAATCGAGGCACGGTCGTTCAGCGGATAGTCCTTCATGAAATGTGGTGTGAGCACCATGCGCTTCACTCCGTGCTCTTCGAGCTTCTTCAAGGCATGGAGCGACTTCTCCAAGGTGGGAAAACCATCGTCAACGCCAGGCAACAGGTGACAATGCACATCCGTCGCATCGTGGAACAGGTCTTCGGGCAGCTTTTTATGTAATCCAAACATCGCTTTCAGTGTTTATTCCTTGCCGTCGTCGGGCATCTTGGTCAGCTTGTGGCCTCCCGAATGATGATGGTGGTGACGATGGTGCTTGGGGAAAATGCGTTCATACCACTTCTTCTTTTTCTTCTTGCCTTCCTCTTCGTTGCCATAGCCATAGCCGTAACCATAGCCGTAACCATAGCCGTAACCATAGCCGTAACCATAGCCGTAACCATAGCCATAATAGCCATAGCCGCGTTTCTTCTTGTTGACCGAGTTGAGCACGACGCAAAGGTTCGGGAACTTGTTGTCCTTGTAGAACTTGTCGACGTCGAAGAGCAAACGCTTGTCGGTGGTTCCGGCACGCAGCACCATGATGGTGGTGTCGGCCACGCGCTTCACGATGTCGGAGTCGGCCACCATGCCAACGGGCACATTGTCCAAGAAGATGTATTCGTAACGCTTGCGCAACTCGGCGACGAGGTCGTCCAAGCGTGGACTCATCAGCAATTCGGCGGGGTTGGGCGGCACAGGGCCAGAGAAGATGACATCCAAATTGGGCGTATTGGAATCGGAGTGGATGATGTCGTCAATCGAATCGGTCTTTCCCGATAGGTAGTTGGAGACACCCGCCCTCGTGCCAACTCCAAACACCTTGAACAAGGTGCCCTTACGGATATCCAAGTCGACGATAACCGTCTTACGGGCTGCCAAGGCGAAACTCGTGGCCAAGTTGGTGGAGACGAAAGTCTTACCCGACGACACCATGAACGACGTGAACATGATGACGTGCGCCCCGTCTTTGCGGTCTTTCATGTATTCCAAGCTCGACCTGATCAGGCGGAACGACTCCGACAGCGAGTCGCGCCCGTTCTCCTTCACCATGATGGCATGGTCGGGAGTGCCACCTTGGAACGGGATGTCGCCCAAGAAAGGCACGTTCGACGACTTCTGCACGTCGATGCGGTCGTGGATTGTGGTGTCCATCAGGTTCTTCAGCACGAGGAAAACGATGGGTATGGCAAGGCCAATCAGGATGCCGATGAGCGTCGAACGCTTCTCGTTAGGCGCAACCGGTTTGCTGTTGGGATAGGCATAGTCGATCACCTTACCCGTGGCCTCCAGCTGGGGGCTGGTCATCAGCAGTTCCTCGCGCTTGGTGAGGAGCTGGAGATACAGTTTCTCCTTGACGCCCTGCATACGTTCCACCGAGTTCAGCTCCAGCTGTGCGACAGGAACGCTCTTGATTTGCGAGTTGGCGATGTTGCGCTCGCGGTTGGCGGCTTCGATGCGATCCTCCAAACCATTCAGGTTGGTCTGAAGAAGCGTGATGATGCTCGCATGAAGGTTGGCTTGTTCGCCCAGCAGCTCTTGCGCCACGGGGTTGTTGATGGTACCGTCGGCCTTGTATTTCTCAATCTTCACAAGGTTCTCGTTATACTTGTTGATGACCGCCGATGCCTCTGCCGAGATATTCACCACGCCAACCGGAATCATCTGGTCAATGTTGTTTTTCGCGAAATTGAGCAGATAGCGCACCATGTCGGCCTGTTGGTCGAGTTGCTTGGCTTCTTCCGTCAAGGCGGTGCTGGTGGCCACATAAGCCTGTCCGAAGCTCTTCGTGTCGATGATGTTGTGGCTTTGCTTGAAGTCGACCGAGACCTCTTCGTATTCCTTGATGTCCGACATCAGGAAGTCGATGCGGTCGTTGATGAACTTCTCCGTATAGTCGAGTACGCGCTGTTGGTCTTCGATGGATTCCCTGTTGTAGACATCCATCAAGGCATTCAGCACATCGGCGGCGCGCGTTGGCGATGTGTCGTTCACCGAAAGGCGCAAGATGGCGTTCTTGTCGTTGTCGCGCCTGACACCGATGCGCGAGCGGTAGGACGCGGCCACCGACGAAACCGAACGATGCACGACCATAATGGCCGTGTTGGTGAAGTCGGCATAACGCCAAGTGGGTTTCACGACGATCTTGCCCACAGGCGAAATCACCGTGTCGTTGAGCCGCACTTCCATCGCCGGTATGTCGCCGCCAAAGTCGTCGAGCACCACATGTTCTTCGTCGACGGGCTTCACCGAGAACGCGGCATAGGCCTGCTCGTCCAATTCGGGGAACACGACCTCTACAGGCGACTCCTTGTAAAGGTCCCTGTTGCGCCGCGACATCTTGGTCTTATATGAATACCCGACATTCAGGTTCAGCTGGCGCACCATGTTCTCCATGTTGACCTGCGACTTCATCACCATGATCTCGTTGTTGACCGTGCTGATGAACAGGCCCGGCCCAGAAATCGAGGTCAGCGTCGACGAGCCACGGAACGACTCGGAGCCACCGCTGGCCGCCGTCTTGATCAGGATGGAAGCCGAACTGGAATAAATCCTTTCCTGCTTGTGCACCATGTAGTAGGCGATGATGCCACCCGCTGCGGCAAACAGCACAAACCAATGCAGGTTGTGCAAGATCAAGTACACCATGTCCTTGAACTTGAAGCCACTGTTGGAATCCTCGTCGAAAAAGGCGTTGATGTCGTTGGGGTTCTGATTCTGTTTTTGGTTTTCGATGTTATTCGTTGACATAAAATATCTTATTTCAATTGTTTAGACAGACACAGATTAGGCTTTGGCGTTAAGGCTAACGTTGGAATTGCCTAGACAGACTCAAGTAGAGCATGACCATGGATGCCAATGTCGTGATTCCGGAGAAGAGGATGGTCCAGTTAGAGTACGACTCCCTGATGAAACGGTGAGCATAGTCTTCGGTGAAGATGATGTCGTTTTGTTGGAGCAAATAAAACTCATCGTTGAAGACCGAAGTGGAGCGCGGGTCGAGGTAATGGACCACGCGCTTGCCGTCCACCTCGCGCATCACGCCGATGCGGTCGCGGCGGGTGTAGAAGTCCAAGCCGCCAGCCATGGCCAAAGCCTCGAGGAAGGTGCAACGTTCGTTGGTGATGTTGAGCACCTTGCCGCCCGAGCTGCTCAGGAAGAACACCTTGAAGTTCATGAAACGGGCCACCACAAGCGGGTCCTTGATGTAGCCGTTACGTTTCAGGTGGGTCGCGATGGTGTCTTGCAGTTGCAGGCGTGTCAGTCCGCCCACATGAAGCTCGCCCAACACGGGGAACTGGATGTTGCCGTTGACGTCCACAAGATAGCCCAGGCCCTGGTTGGTGCTACCGGCTTGGCCCAGGTTGCCGCTCAAGGCATTGAAGGGTTTCAGCAACTCGTCCTCCTTGCCTGCATTGCTCAGCACATAAATCCTCATCTCGTCGAAGGGGCTGATGGTGGCCTCCAGCGACTCGTTGAGCGGCATGCCTTCCACGGGCATGTCCTGCAAATAGCGGACTTTCTTGGATGTGACGCACGAACTCGCCATCACGGCCAACGCAGCGAAGGCGAAAAACAAAAATAACTTACTCTTTTTCATTGATGTACTATCTATTTCAAGGTTGTAAAAGCGTGCAAAAATACGAATAATTTCGGAACTGAGTGTGAAGAATGCCTTAAATGCAGGCATTTTATCAACTTCTTCGCTTCATCAGCCGCTTGACCACATTTTTTGCCGACTGCGAAAGATATTCCCAAAGCCATTCACTACGTTGGTCCGTCCACCGCTGCGGATGCGTGGTCATCATCAAGCGTTTGGGGAAATTGCCGCTTTCGACGGCTCGAATGATGTCGTCGGTGCTATGGTAGACCAATCCTTGCCTGACCCATTCATCTTGATATACAGGAACTTTATCACGCAGGCTCACATTAAACCCATCCCAACGCCTTCCCGTGTCGGTAAGATAAAAGACTCTGGAAAAATCAACATCGAAATAAGGCTCACCAATAATGCCATTATCGTGATAATCGAATGATTTCCAAAGCTCTTTTCCATCAAACCTGCTTCTTGGCGCACCGTGCATGCATATGGTCTTCACGGGATAGAACTGCCTAAAGTAAGCCAGTTGCTTCTCGAAATGGGCAATGGCTTTTTGCGTATCGCCTTCGCAAATCGTCATGTCCTCGTAATGGTAGCCGATTTCATGGCCCAGACCGGCAATAGCCTTGATTATCTCAGGCATGTTGCTCTGTGGCACCACACGGAAATAATACGAAGCCTTGATGCCCAAGGAATGCTCTATTCGTGCCGTAGCCAACGAGTTGGAGGCTTTCAGATCGACATCATGACGGAGGATGACGAAACGCTCCGCATCCAAATCCGTTTTATGCTGACAATAGTTCTCAAAGGTCACAAAACCATATTGACAATCCAAAAACGCTTGAAGCAGTCTTTTGTATTTCTGTAGGGTAAAATCCATGTTATCTTTCTAAGATGCAAAAACACGAAAAATCATTTGAACCTCCATTGGTAATCCGGGTTTTCTTGCATTATCTTGCGGCTTTTAGTTCTAATCTTCAAATTTACTTGTTCCTATAATACCACATGCAGCTTTCCATCGGCGTTTCCGTCGAAACGCCGCACACCAAAGTATTTCCCCCCAAACAGCCGCACATCAGGCATCTCGATGCCGCACTCACGGGCAAGCAAAGCATATTGGTATTCCGTACTGCCTATAGATTCGGGGTCGTTCTTGGCAGGAAACTTCACCAGCCACTCCTCACCGTCTGCCCTAAGAAAAACCTTGGGCCTTGCTCCACCTGGGGAGCCTCCTCTTTGATACAGTTCTTTGATGTGCTCTCCGAAATAGTCTTTGTCATCCAACAACGCAGCGACCTCTCTTCCCAGAAATTCAATCTCTGCCACTTGCGATGGCTGCGACACGCTTTTGTCGGGGACAAACTCCAAAGCGCCCCTCCCCGACTTGCCCACCAAAGCGAGCCTGTCAAGCAAATTCAACTCCGACGGCTTTTGTCCGATGGATTGCAAATATCGGTCCAACACCAACAAACCCCAGCCATCGGGCAGCGCGTCGTCGAACACACCGAAACCGCCTTCAAAAGAATTCCGTTTAGCCACAAACACCCCTTTTTGCAAGGGCAGTTCAAACGGCGAGATGGAAAAGCCATCAGACAAAAAAGCGCCCGAATACTCAAAAGTGCAAAGGCCGTTGTCGGTCATAGCCAAGCAGCCCACCAGACGGCTGTGATACCACACTTCCAAACGTCTCAGTATCCATTATGACGTGCCCTTTCGCGTTTTTTGCCTTTATTCAGCACGTCCTCCGTTGAAAGGTATTTCCGTTGGCTGAACAAGGCCTCGAAGTCATCGAGAGTATCGAGTGCAAAAGCGATTTGCAGAAGCTTAGCGAAAGCGATGACACCCGTACGCTCAAACTTGCGATAGGTGGGCAGCGGGACTCCTGCTTTTTGCGCCAGCTCCGCCTGGGTCATGTTCAACTCCAAGCGGCGCATCCTAACCCGATGAGCCACCGAAAGCAAAACCTCGTAAGGCGATTTTGTCTCAATTGATATTATTGTATCGTTTACCACTACTTTCTACAAATAATTTACACCCTAGTAGCATTTACAAATTGCAAAACACGAAAATCATTTGAACCGCCATTGGTAATCTGGGTTTTCTTTCATTATCTTGCGGCTTTCCGGATAGTTTTCGATGAACCAGGTAAGAAACTGTGCATAGTCGATTTTTTCAGAGAGCATCTTTTGACGACGCAACTGCCATTCTTTCTTCAAATCCTTCATTGAAACCAGCTTCTGAATCTTATCAAAAAAAGCTTCCTCCTCATTTGGCAAAAATGAATAACACAAGCCATACCTTTGTTCAAGTTCATTTGGAACCGACAAGCGTCCTGCAAAGCTATTGCACTTAACGGCAGGTGTCCCCAACACAGCAGCTTCGGAGGTCATGGTCTGGCTGTCACCTACAAACATGGTGGCATAGTACATCAGTGAGTGGGCCTTTTCGGGCGACACTTTGAGCTGGTATGGTAGGAACTCGTCGTCGATGTTGCGCTCGGTGGTGATGAAAACCTTGCCTTTGGTGCTGAGGTACTGCACAAGGCGGCGTTTGTTCTCGATGGTAAGACCTACCACACCAATATCGTGATGGGCTTTGAAGGCGTTGAACCGCAGTATGAAGTAGGGTTCGCCCTCTTTCACTCCGGCGTCGGCAAGCACCGATGGGTCGGGGGTGAAGCGGTTGGGGTGCAGATAGGCAAGCTCGTGGTAGGCGTTGACATAGATTTTGTGCTTTGACTTGCGCGGGGTGCCGGCCGGGCTGAGGATGGTGTCGGCAAAGGGGTGCCCGAATTTGACAAAGAGCGGCTCCACCTCGTCGTCGTCGTCGTCGAGAATGATGCTCTTCATGCGGCTGAGCTTGGACACGTGGGGTATGTTGATAGACGAACCGATGCCTATGTCGATTTTATTTTTTGATACCAACCTGCGCAGACGCCAGTCGTAAACCAGTTGGTCTATACCTTTTTTGCCAAGAGCATCGTCTTTTTTCCCGATGTTGACGTAGGGTATTCCATACAGGTCGAGCAGTTTCACCGCCGATGGTATCTCTTTAACAGTAACAATCACGTTGTTGCCGTTGGCCACAAGCATTGAATACGTATTGCGCAACAAGTGCACATGTGCCGGATGATTTATATCGATAAGAACGTTCATAGTTTTTTCAGTATTTTCACGACCAACTTGCCGATGCCGAACAGTGGACGGTTACAAATAAACTGGTATCTCCCCAACTCAAGCAGCTCACCGCCAAACTTCAGCTTGAAGTCACGCACGCCGTAGCCTCCGTCGTCGGGCTTGCCTGCGCCCATCATATCAAATGCTTTATATCCGTTTTCAGCCGCAAACTGAATGCCCGCAAATGTGGCCAGCTCTGACGGGAAAATGTTCTTGAAAACTCCATCCCTGCCGCAGGCAAACATCTCATAAAGTGCCTTTCCTTGCAACCCCACGCAAACCGTGCCACCCACAATCTGTCCATCATATTCCACCAACAAGAAAGCGGAAGAAGACAAACCACACAACTTTTCGAAAAACTCAAAAGGAAGCAACGGCGTCTTTACTTTGGTTCTATACAAGTCGTTCAGTATCTGATAATAAGACCTAACCTGTTCTTTTGTTGGCATCATCACCAAAGAGGCACCATCACGCTGACTGACGCGGATGTCTCGTTTGCGGCTCTTGCCCATATGCTCATTCACCACGTCCATATTAGTCGTGTCGACCCAAATGTCGTAATGCGGTTCATAAGCGAACCCACAAGCCTCGAAAACCGAACGCCATCGACAATAGTCGTTGAAATTGCGGGTTTCGATATAGATTGCCTTGCGTTTCAGCCGCGACTTCAGCACGTTGAGCAGAAGGCTCAATTCTGCGTCAGTAATGTCGTCAGCCAACAAAGGCCCGCCGTTGATAATAGCCCTGCGTGAAAAGAATTGTTTTACCTTTCCACCATCTTTCTGCACAAATCCTACCACCATACCCTTCAAAGCGCCTCTGTATTCCACTGCAACGCAGAAAGCCTCAAGAAATGAAAGACTATCGAAAAAATCGTAAGCTTCCGGAGTTTGAAACCACGAAGCCACAGGGGATTTTTCTATCAACTGATTCCAAAGAGACCGATTAACATCGTTGGCTGAATAGAGAATGTTCATTTCGTGTGGCATACCTTTTGGTAAACATTTATAAGTTTTCGAGCTACCTGATGGTTTTCGAGACCATCAATTACAATTATCTCCCTACCATCTGCCTTGCCTTTAAACTGCATGGCTTTTTGGAGCAAACCGGCAAGTTCATATACCCAAGCCACCGCTTCCCATTTCATTGGCACTTGATAAAACCAAACATAGCCGTCCGCATCGTTCGGAACAAATGAAACGTCGTCATACCCCGAAAACGAATAGTGGCTTGGGGAAAAGCGTTCTATGGTATTGTTTCTGAATACAAACATATCAATACTCTATCAATTCCGAAATCCTGCACTGCCTCAAATCGAGCAACACGCTGCCCCCGCTCAGTCCGGCGCCAGAGCCAGAAAGGACGATGTTCCGCCTTTCGGGGATAGGCATTTTTCAGCTCCGAAACAATGGTCAAAGGAATGGAAGCGGAACTTGTGTTTTAGAATATCATGATGCTATAAGGCGTCTTCGACTTGTCGAACTTCAGCCATCAACGACCAATTCCGTACCCGTGATGTAAGAACTGGCTTCCGAAAGTCAGGAAAGCTATAGGCATTATTTTTACTATGTTATACTATGTGTCACAATGGTTTATGTTTCTTTTCTTTCATAACAGCTGAGCCATATACAGCGGCAGGTAGGTGATGCCGTCTTTTTGCATGAGGTCTGACGAATGGAGCACAAAAGGCTCGGCGAGATATTCGGCAAACTTGCGGCGGAACTTGTTAATGGACGAGAGCGTGTAGCGGGTTGAGGATTTCACCTCTATCGGACAGATATTGTGACGGCTTGTCACCATTGGTTTGCGAACCAAGAAATCAATTTCCATCGTATCGTCGGAATCAGCTTTGTTCAGGTTGGAATAAAAAAAGAGTTTCTTCCCAGCCGCATGGATCATTTGTGCCACCAAGTTCTCCACAAGCATGCCTTTATTCACCTCTAATTTGCCCAACATCAGCTTCCGATAAAGTTGTTCCCCGTATATCACGTCCTCATCGAAGGCATGTGAGATGAGCAACCCCGTATCGGCAAGATAGACTTTGTATTTTGAGTCATCGCGATTCAACTTCAGCCCTATGTTCGGCGTTGTAGCGGCATAGCACACATTGACCGTCCTCGATTCGTCAAGCCAAAAGAAAGCGTCGGCATAATCACGAGACCGCGCGCCTTTCTTCAGCGAACCAATACGGAACTTCTTTTCGTGTTTCTGCAATTGGCTTGGTATCCCGTCAAAGACGCGTGCCACTTTGTCGGCGCAATGTGCTGCATATTGGAAAATATCCCTTCGGTACAGGTCGAGTATGTTGCGCTTGGTTTGGTCAACCTGTTCGAAATCCTGTGAATCAATGTATTCTTGAACCGCCTGCGGCATACCGCCTACAATCATATAAAGACGCAGGTAGTCAAGCGTCTTGCGGTGGAGTGCTGCGCCAAGGGGCTTCCGCTGTTCAAAGCACTGACGCACAAAATCCATCAGCATGTCCTCTCCCATGGCCCAAAGGAACTCCTCAAAATCCATCGGGTGCATGTTGAGATGACGCTCTTCCGAGGGGATGATGATTCCCTCGACATTCTTGTTGATGCTGACCAACGAGCCTGTCTCAATATAGTCGTAGCGACCGTCTTTCACCAAGTGTTTGATAGCTTGGCGAGCCTTTGGGTAACGTTGCACCTCGTCGAAAACGATAAGCGACTCGCGAGGAAACAGCTTCACACCTGTAACCAAACCCAAACGTTGGTAAAAAAGGTCAAGATTGGGAAGATACTGGTCGAACACTTCCCGAAGCTCGTCGGTAAGTTGCCCAAAATCAATTAAAATGTATGACTTATACTCGTTTCTCGCAAATTCTTCAACGATATAACTCTTCCCCACACGCCTTGCTCCATCTATCAGGATGGCTTCTTTGGCAGAACGGTTTTGCTTCCATTCAAGTAACTCTTTGTAAATCTTACGTTTCATAATAAAAATACACCAAATCCAGATTTGCAAAAATACAATTTTTACACCAAATCGCAATTAAGTATATGTGATTTTTTACACAAATTCCAAATTATTGAGTGTGTAATCATACTATCGAGCTTCCGCCGTCACATATATTATTCCGTTATAAATCTGCATTATACTCTTTGCCACAAGTTCATTATCCAGCCCCTCGGCAATGATTTTTTCCCTGCCCTTGGTCTTGCCTTCAAACTGCATGGCTTTCTGGAGCAAACCAGCCAACTCCTGCGGTTCGCGTGTGGTTGAAACATAGCAACCGACAACGCCATCGGTGCGTTCCTTCACATCCCCCACGTCCACACTCACAATCGGGCAGCCGCAAGCCAAAGCCTCTTTTATCACCTGTGGCGAGCCTTCGGTGAACGAAGTCATCAGGAAAGCATCGGCGGCACACATCAAGAGCGTCACTTCGTCGCGGCTATAGCCTTTCAGCTCCAACAGTTCAACATTATCGTCGTTCAGATGCGCCACCGCATCTTTCGCCAGCTGGGCGTTTTTCACTTTGTTGTCAAAAGCCCCAGCAAAAAGGATGTGTTTCTTGTCGGCTATCAGGTTCATCTTTTGCCTTGCCGTGCTTTTATCAGTCAGTTGCAAATCGGAAAGGTCGATGCCACAGGGCAGAAGGGTATGTTTTTTCTTTGGCTTAGCAATCTCCAAAGTTTTTGTGGAAACAAAAATGTTCCATGCCGAAAGGCGCATGGCCATCTTGGAAAAACGCAGCACTTTAGGCTCATTAATGTCGGAGCCGTGATAAGTGGTAACCACAGGCACTTGGCGTTGCAAGTTAGCCAACAGTCCCGAAAGCCCGTAGTGTGCATGAACCACATCGGGGCGAAACTCCCTGATAGTCTTTTTCAAGGCCGATAGGTTGTTCAAATAGCCTTTGACGCCTTTGCCCTGCAAGCCGAAAAAGCGGACTTCGCAGCCTTGCTTTTCCAAGGCCTCGGCCTGCTCGGTGATAAAAGGCGCAAAACGGCCTTTGTTGTGTGATGCGATGACAAGAATCCTCATATCGAAAAGCCTCTGCCAGCTAGCTTAATCCACGACCATACATTGATGATAATGCAAACGGCTACCAACCATATCGTATACCAGCGCTTATGCTTGTTGGTCATAAGCGACACGCCATAGGCTGCAAACATCAACTCGAAGGCCAATACGGGGAAGTGGAACCGCTCGGAGTGGGCAAAGTTGCTGAACACCAGCACCACCAAATAGCCCGCCGTCACCGCAATTGGAAGCACATGTTTTCGCCAATCCCCTCGCAACAGCAGCGTCACCAAGGCGAAAATCGTGAACCCCGACATCACATTCTTGATGAAACTCGCACCATGCATCATCATTTGGTTCTCTTGGTTGGGTGTGGCAACCATAGATGAAAACGGTATTGTGAAAATGAAAGGCGCGAACACCGTGGCAGAAGCATACTTGGCGAAGGTATTTCCTTCCTCACTTTCGGCTCGCCATGCATATCCCTCAGCCTGATTGGCTTCCCTAGCTTCCCAAAGCATTTGCGTCTCCTCCACCATCTCAGCCCCGACCGTGAGGAACATCCACCCGGCAAAAACCGCGCTATACAGGATCTTTTTCCACGTCTGCAACTGCCTTCCCGAGCTTAAGATCAAAGCGCCCACCAAAGCTGCCGCCAATACCGCCGCCAAAGCCGTCCTAAAGGTGAACATGACAAGGATGACCAAACCCGGCAACAAGATATTCTGAAAGGTGATTTTCTTGGCTCGCAAGGCCAAATCGGCACGCTCCGTGAACAGGATGGTCATGAAGGCCATCTCGGTCTCTTTCAGCGTCACGCCGCAATAATACCACATGTTGGGCATCAGCATGCAGAAGATGGCTGTCATGCGCCCCGTGGACTCACCGAAATTGCGCTTGGCCAAATTATACATCAAAACACAGGAGAACGCATCGATGACACACTTCACCAAACGCGCAGGAAGCACATGCGTGCCCAAAATCAAATATTCGATAGCCAACCACCAGCAATAACCAGAATCGGAGAAACCAACATGATATTCATCCAACAATTCCCGAAACCTGACCACTCCTTCTTCTCTTAGCAAAGTCCCCACATAATCATACAACAGCTCATCCCCTGGATGATAGGCATGAGGCTCACCCGTCATCTCAATGTAATAGAAATAAATGAAGATTACATACACCAACCTGATGATCAAAGCGGTGACGAACAACTTCTTGGTAAAAGTCCTTTCAGGGAATCTATACCAATCCATCGTCAGCTTGTTGGAATAGATAAAGAAAACGAGTACTGGAACCAAGCCAAAAAGGACAAATTGGAACGGCAGCGCGTAACGCATGAAGAACACGCTCACCAAAGCCAAAGTGATCAGATAGCACACGATGGCTCTGGTGGAGAAATATCTGGGGAAATAGGTTAACATCAAATATGTGGTTTTTACGCCTGCAAAAGTAGGCATTTTTCAATTATCCGAACAGTTTTCGCTTCAACTTGATCAAGCGGGTCATGGTTTTGGGGCCGACAAGGTTTGACAGCAAACTCTTGCGCCCTTTATCGCCCCATGACCCCATGAAATGATGGTCGCAATATGTGTTTTCTGTCATGAGAATTTCTCCTGTTGTTTGCCGTGGACAGAAATAATCCGTGGGAAAAACATGTAAGTCTTTATAAACATGATACTTGCCATCTTGAACAAAACCATTATCACGCATTATCTTCGAAATACGAGTGGTATTAGTCGTCACATCTAACGTTCCATCTTCCTTGATGAAATGGGAGCCATTATACGAATCCAACTGTTCTTTCACCCACTCTCCATATGCCTCACTTGCCATCAAACCCGTCACTGGAGGCTGGGTTTTGCTGCCCTCATATCCAGTAAACGCAGATAGATGCAACAAATCATCCAAAGGCTTCAATATCTCCACATCAGTATCCATGTAAACTCCACCCTCTGAATACAAAGCCCACAGTCTCACATAATCAGTCACAAACGCGAACTTCCTCGACCCGTAGGCTTCTTTTACATAGGGAACTGATTGCACATCGAAATTGTCCTCGTTCCACAATTTGTACTCCCAATCAGGCATATATTTGTACCACGAAGCGATACATTTTTTTGCCAACTCAGGCATCTCGCCCCGACCAAACCAGCAGTAATGGATAATCTTCGGTATCATAATTTCGTAATGTGTTGCACAATTCTCATACAAGCCTTGCCATCCCCGTATGGATTAATTGCTTTGCTCATTTTCTCATAAAGCGTGCTGTCGTCCAACAAGGATGCCACACCCTGTTCGATTCTTTGCTTATCTGCCCCCACAAGCGAAACCGTTCCTGCCTCGACAGCCTCGGGTCTCTCCGTAGTGTCACGCATCACTAAGACAGGCTTGCCAAGCCCTGGCGCTTCTTCCTGCACGCCACCGCTATCTGTAAGCACCATGTACGATTTTTCCATCAAGTAAACAAATTGAAGATATTGAAGAGGCTCGATTAAAAAAACGTTTGGCTTGTCATTGCCAATAATCTCCATTACAGGCTCTCGGACACTTGGGTTCAAATGCATGGGATACACAAAATCGACTCTCGGATATGTTTCAGCTAACTTATTGATAGCATGGCAAATATTAAAAAAACCTTCACCAAAATTCTCTCTACGGTGCCCAGTAATCAACACCATTCTCCTACCATTGTCCAAACGGTTAACGTTATATCCAATCCTAACCAGTTCTTGACTTACCGTATCTCTCAACGGCAAATCCTTTTCCAATTTCTTCACCACCCAATGCAGAGCATCGATTACAGTATTTCCTGTCACAAGGATTGAACTCTCAGCTACGTTTTCCTTCAGCAGGTTGTTTTTGGAGCACAATGTTGGGGCAAAATTGTAAGTCGCAATACGTCCCGTTATGCAGCGGTTCATCTCTTCAGGCCATGGACTATAGATATTCCCGGTACGCAGGCCTGCCTCCACATGTCCCACGGGGATTTGTTGGTAAAAAGCTGCCAAAGCAGCTGCCATGGAAGTCGTCGTATCGCCATGCACCAGCACCAAATCAGGTTTTGTCGCTTTCAGCACATCTCTCATCCCAATAAGGACCTTGCTTGTCACGTCATACAAATCTTGATTGGGCTTCATGATATTCAAATCATAATCAGGCACGATTTGAAACAAATCAAGCACTTGATCCAACATTTCACGATGCTGGCCTGTCACACACACAACGGTTTCAAATAGCTCAAGATTTTTTCTAAACTCATGAACCAGCGGAGCCATTTTAATGGCTTCGGGACGTGTGCCAAAAACAAGTAATATCTTTTTTTTCATAATTTTACTCTTTTTCTCATTACGAAACACAAGAGGCCTTTTATCCTTGCAGCAGTTTTCAACAGCCGATTTTCCAACCTCAACACAGCAATCCGCTTCGAGTATTGTTTCCTCGTCTTTTGCGGCTGCATGTTCCAATCCACCTTCTCCAGCTCCTGCTTTGCCGCCTCATGGTATTCCTTGGAAAGATAATACGGAAGCAAGCCATAGGTCCGCAGATTGTCGATCAACAGTTTGTAGTCGGGGTTGGTTTTCTCCTCTTCTGCAAGGAAATCCAAGTTCCAGAGCATGTGCTCAGCGGGCTTATGAAGCCGGCCCACGCCCCTATTGGCGGCATCCACGTCTTGGTTGTAATATGCCAATGCTTTATTCAAAAAGGCCACCTTATACTTCAGCGCGATGCGAATCCAAAGCAGGAAGTCCTCGCCAAGCTTGATGCCTTTCGGGAAGCCTTTCATTTCATCGAAGATTGGCTTGGGGATGCATACCGCACCCGTCCAGAGAGGAATAGCCAATGTTTTGGCATACACCTGGCAGTAACTGATGTAGTCTTTTTCAAAATCTCCATCAACACCAATTGGGGCTACGCGTGTCTTGCGCTTGGTTTCGTTCACTATGGTGTAACCCGTCCCATAAATGCCAGCGTCAGGGAACTCTTCAATCAACTTAGACATTTCCTCCAAAAAAGTTGAAGCCCACCAGTCATCGGCATCGAGGAAGCAGAGGTATTCGCCATGCGAAAGGGCAACGCCGTTGTTTCTGGCCACCGAAACGCCTGCATTTTCTTGCCGGATGAGCCGGCAATTGTCGTGGCCCTCAATGGTTTTTTCGGCGATCTGGGCAGAGTTGTCCTTGCTGCCATCGTCAACGATAACAAGTTCGAAGTCTGTGAAAGTCTGCGCCAGCACACTTCCAACGGCTTTCGCCACGTAAGGCGCTTTGTTATAGAGCGGTATGATGACGGAGAATTTCATTCGTACTTTGAAACCGATGCTTTTTTTCGTTTCTGCTTTTCCACCTTGAACAGGCAACGTTCCAAAAACCAGACCAACTTGTAGGCCCAAGGATGCCTTTTCAGCCGTTTGATTTGATCGATAGGAAACGCATAGCGTTCATAATCGGCAAGAACAGCTTTAGGAAACAGCTGCGTCAGAACCTGCTGGCGTTCAGCTTTGTCCAACGCCTTGTTGGTCTCGCTGATGCCTGTCATATCAAATAAGGTCACGTCCATATCGACATATTGCGGTTTCTCACCACCGAGGATGATGGCTTGCAGATACCATTTCCAGTCTGAAACAATTTTCAACGACTCGTCATAATAGCCGTGTCGCTCAAACAAGTTGCGGCGAATATAGGCAGGGTCGTGGTTCAAGGTGCCAGTATACATGCCTAACATTGTGATTTCCTGTCCATCAAAGCATTTGTCTAGCATCTTGCGACCATCGGGAAAACACTTTATCATATTGCCATACAAAATGGGAGGCTTTCCCTTTTCCTCCAAAGCCGCCAACATCTTTTCCGTCACCACATCCGAGGCCAAGGCATCGGCAGAATTGAGAATCTGGATGTAGTCGCCCGAAGCCATACGGATGCCTTTGTTCATGGCATTATAAATGCCAGCATCGGGTTCCGACAGCCAACGCAGATGGGCGAATTGAGATTCGTATTTTTTAATCATTTCAACGCTGCCATCGGTTGAGGCACCGTCAATAATGATGTATTCAAACTCATTATAAGTTTGGGCAGCCACGCTTTGCAGGGTTTTTTCCAGCCCTGCGGCATTGTTGCGATTAATGGTGATGATGGAGAGTTTCATTGTCGTTTCAGCCAAAAATGCTATTCTAACCTTTCAAGTTAATAGGACGGTGACGCTCATTCCAAATTAACATTATGTTAACAGTTAATCATAACCAACATGTCCATCCTATTCAATAACAATTCCTGTTCTCAGACAAGACCACCCACGGCACCTGTCTTTTCGTTTTCAACGACTGCGGAAAAAACGTTTTTTTCGCCAAGAACTTGACATATGCAAATACCGGTTTGGTAATATGACTCTTCCTCCACAACGACATCTTGCGGAATCTTTCCCATTCAGCATAATATGGAGAACCATAATACCTATAATCCCACGGTTTTATTCCGCCACAATAATGAATGATTGCCACCTTCTTGTTTTCCTCAAGTAACGTCTCCTTAAATGCCGAGGAATATTGGCCCCAAAAACTTTTGGCGAAGAATGAAACCTGAAAATTGTATCTCTCCGAGGCCATATTTTTCCTATCAAACAAAACCCCATTCACCACATCCTGGTCCATCAGCAGCAGCTTTGGTTCGTTGTCGCGAATGAAATCGAAAAAGGACTCCGTTATGTGGTGCACCCGCCAATAATCCAAGTTATATAGAGCGACACCCGCATTCATGTATCCAAATCCAGGAAGTATACCCAATCGCTTGCCATTATTTTCGTCATCACAATCCTTCACTCCTACTATAGCCACATTGGTGACATCCATGTCCCAAAATGCCCTAATGTTTCCTACCACAGCGATGTCACAATCCAAATAAATCACTTTATGCACGTCCTCCGGAAGAAGTTCGCTTGCCAGTAAACGATAATAGGTGGGCAAAGTGACCCACACATGGTTATCCACCCCGTTTTGATGGTTGACAGGGCATTTTCCCAATAACTGATTGTCGATAGGCATCAGGTGGATGTCGGCCCCATACCTTCGGGCAAGTCGACTATACTTCTTATTATTATCGTCAGAAAGGCAGCCGTCGACAAACACGAAGACATTAAACTTCGAATCCATGTTGCTTTCAAACAACGAAGTCAGCATGATGCCACAATAAGGAGCGTAGTTGTCGTCAGTCGCACAAAGTATATTTATCGATTCGTTAGAAGTGTTCATGAGCAATCCTATTTTAGTAATTCCAAAATCCGTTTTTCAGCCATGTTGTCCTTTTGAATTGGCTTTGCTTGACTAGGGGCGAAGTCTTGCAACGCCTCAAAAAGCCCGTCAAATGATTCATACACATGCACATCATCGAGGTTGTGGTAGCTTCGGGCAGCATCAAAATTCACAAATACCGGGATGCCGGCCAAAAGCAACTCGGGAATGCGCGTTAAGGCGCCCGTCGTTGGAGTTTGATAAACCAAAACTGCATCCGTGTCGAGAAGGATTTGCTCTAGTCGGCTATTTGAAACCGTACCATTGAAAGTGATATTGCCATCTTCAGGTTTCCTTAACAATTCAGTCTGATATCCTGCCACTTCCATTTCAAATGGCCAACAACCTTTGGCCGCATAGTCTACCAACGCCTGCATACCCTCTCGTGTAGGGACATTGGAAGCTGAACCCAAAAGCAAGAACCTTTTTCGGCCAATGGTTTTCCTAGTCTCACGACGACTACGTATGGACAATAAAAACGTCTCCACTTCTTTTGGGGGAAAATACGGATAATAATACGCTTTCACACCTAATACTCGAAGCAACCATGTCTCCTCCTTTGATATGGCAAACACTTGGTCGCATTGTTGCAGACGAGCAATCTCTTCGCGTAGCACCTCAATATCATGGTTCGAAACCAGCGACTCCAAGTTGTGCGGGAATCCGATTACCGAGCAACCCGTAGCTTTCAACAAATACACCATATCCTTGTCATTCGTATTTTCCCAAAAAAACACAACATCTTGGTTCAGATATTTGTCATATACTATAGGAATACGCAGACCGTAATACTTTACCAATCGTATGTAGTCAGAAATGGAGCGTATTCTCGACTTGGGATAGTGCTTCCTGATGAACTGCGTGGCCCTCAATGCCCATTGCAAAAGAGACTTTTTCGGCATCCCTTTGGGTAGGGCGAAATCGTCTTCCACATAGGCAAGTACATTGTCAGACAAGAAATCCCTGATCTGGACGCTCCTCCTGCTTCCGCCGTCGCCAAAAGCATCTAGCTTGAATTTTGTATTGCAAACAACCAGTTTCATTCTGGGAATGTCTTTATGCCAAACATCCACAACAAATAATTGATATAACGTTTTCGCGAGAGCAATTGCCTCACGAAACGGTTGGGGAAAACATTATGGCGGCAAAGTCTCCGAAAGTCTTTTTGCTCCTCCTCAGTCATTTTCGGCAAATAGGCAACATATTGGTTCAGCGTATATCGGGCTGCTTCGGTATAGGCACGGCGGACTTTCGCATATTCTTGGGGGACCTCAGTGGCAACATCAAAAATCAGTCGCGAATCCACGAAACATTTCTCATAGAGCGTTTGCGGTTTCGGCATCCACTGCCTTCCTGTCAAGGAATCAGGATTGACACGGTACAGATAAAACCTGTCGGGTATCGACATCAAACGTTTCGCCGACATGAGCACCTTGAATGAGAACGGGACATCCTCTCCCATATTGATTTCTGGTGAATAGATTTGGTTTTCGTCCAAAAAAGCACGGCGCATCACCCTTCTCCAAACCACACATATCATTGACATGTCATTTCCGTCTAAACGCTCCAAATAATCCAGTCCTGACATCACTTTTTCTGTTGGCCGGACATTCAACATTTCCTCACATTTCCCATCCCAAAACCTAAACCTTCCAAACTCCAGCACATCCAACTGTTTCTCATCGCATAGCGTGACAATGGTCTTAAGGCAATTCGGCACAATCATGTCATCTGAATCCACATTCCATATATACTTTCCGCGAGCGATTTTGCGGCCTGTATTACGCGCCGCGCCCAACTTCTTGTTAGCCTCATGCTCCACAAGGATGAGGTTGGGATGCCTTTTTTGGTATTCAAGCACGATGTCGCGCGAATGGTCGGGCGAGGCGTCGTTCACGCAAATCACCTCGTACTCGTCCTCTGGAATGTCCTGCCGGTACACACTATCCAAACACTGGGCGATATACTGCTCAACATTGTAGAACGGTATGATGATGGATAAACGAATATCTGCCATATGAATTATGGTTAATTATTATCTATTGTTCGTTGGTTGGTTGAGATTATCTCCCAATGGCCACCTTTATCCGGCCCTACGCGGCGAATGAGGCCTTGTTCTTGCAATTTCCTTAACTGCCACTTCACTCCATCTTTTGAAATACCACAAGCAATGGCCAACTCTTCTCTTGTTACAAAAGCATTTTGGGCTATTTCAGCCATTATTTACTGGGTAGTTTTCTAGGTAGTTTTCTGTCGCGTTTTCTGTAAACTTTTCACAACAGCTCTGTTTTCCGCATCAATACTGATAGTACAGAGAACACGTTCAGGGGCATAGGAAATCTTGTAGTCGGGTGAGACCTGCATCGCCTCTTGAAAAGACAAAATCGAAATCGGATGATGATTTATGCATCATATCAAATAACAATGTCTTGCCAGCAGTTTGCTCAATCAAGTATTTTTTTGTATCTTTGCACAAATAAAACAAAACATGACCAGAATAATTACCAACACCAATCAAATTGCTGAAAATCAGTTAGTTCGACAGTCAAACAACGAACTTCTGCGCATCGTGTGCATGTTCTTTATAGTGTTTCATCATTTTATCATGCACGCCGTTTTCCCCAATATTGTCGAAACCGATTCCAACTTGGACATGGGCACTGCCGCCGCCACGCTTACCGAAGGGTTCCTTTACATTGGGGTCAACTGTTTCGTTCTCATCTCCGGATATTACCAAATCCGCCTGCGTTGGAAAAGCATTTTCAACATATTTCTCACATGCGCATTCTACGGATTCATCGGATACCTTTTACACCTATGGCACGACCATGCAAGCATCGGCAGGGGTTTGGTTTACTACTCCTTACTAATCCTTTCGCATAACAATTGGTGGTTTATCCACTGCTACGTCATACTTATGCTGTTGTCGCCAATCCTTAACGCCGCCATAAAACAGCTTTCACAAAAGCAACTCTTGTATGCCATCGTCTGCTTGACAATTTGCCAAGTGTATTTCGGCTATTTTTGGCAGATACCCCAATACGACATCAGCGGTTACCACTTCCTGCAATTCGTCTATCTGTACGTCATCGGCTCATACATTCGTCGCTACACACGCCCCAACAAGGGGGACAGAGGCAAATATCTCGCCATTTATGTCGGTTGTGCCATAGTCTGGGGTGTTCTCACCTGCCTCGGGCACAAGTTCGACATCACTTCGTTTTGGTGGGCGTTCAACTACAACAATCCAGTCTTGATTATTGAAGCCATCGCTTTTTTCTTGCTTTTCCAAACATTCGACCTCAAAAGTCCAATTATCAACAAACTTGCTTCCGGCACTCTGGCCGTCTATCTCCTACAAGACGGCGTTTATTCGCGTTCGCTTTGGTACGGCACCGCAACCTCGCTGACTGCAACCTTGGCCTGGCCCGTCAAATACCTTGCGGCACTACTGTTTTCCATTGTTTTCCTCGTTGCAGTCATGTGCGCCGACCAATTAAGGATCAGGATGATGCGGCCCATTCTCAACAAGATTTCAAAGATAGACGAGAAACACCCGTTGTTTGACAACTGATGGCAACGTCTCAGTCATACAAATCACTCTGGCGCATCCACTGCATTGTCTGTTTCATTCCTTCTTCGACAGAATAACGCGGTGCGAAACCCAGAACATCCTTGTTTTTCTGTACATCGATAGGCTTCGTTTGGCTATAAATGGCCATCTCCGTTGCATTTTTCTCAGGCAGGTTTTTCATCACCACGTTGCGCGTCAGGCGGAGCACCTTTCGAGGAGCCTTATAGAGCCACAAGGCCGTTTTCGGCGAAGTAGGCTTCATGGCCTCATATTTATCCATCAGCACCACCATGCGCTTCCACAAGGCGTTCTTGATGCCCAAACGCATTTTCCTGAAAGCGCCATCCTTGAGCGGCACCGACGGGTAGTCCTTGGGCTGCTTGCCAATGGCTTTCAGATAATACCCGAAAAACTCGCGCCAAGTCAGGTTTTCGCCATCGGTGGCGACAAACGCTTGGTGGTCGGCCAGAGGATTGGTACAACTTAACACACACATATCCACCACGTTGCCCACATAAACAGCATTGCAGATGCCGTTGCCGTCATCCACCCAGGCGAACTCGCCTTTCTTCATCAGCTGCAAGATATAGATGGTGTACCACATGGAATAAGGCCCCCACACGTATGTGGGCCGAATGATGGTGCCATGCAGCCGGTATTCGTCCAGCAGTTCCCAGAAGCGTTTTTCAGCTGCCAGCTTGCCGTCGGCATAGGTGTCGCCATACGACACCAAAGGCGAATCAGCTGTCAGGTCGGGAGGCACCGTCTCTCCATGCACTACTACGCTGCTCATCTGCACAATGTGCCTTATGCCGTTGGTTTTGGCAGCTGTCATCAAAGCCTCGACAGCTTTCTCGTTGTTATGAACGAACTCGTCGTGTCCCTTACCACCCGGAATGGCAAGGTGCATGATATAATCGCATCCCTTGGTCGCCTCCGTCATCGACTCGGCATCGCAGATGTCGCCTTGCACGAACTCTACGTCGAAGCGGCTCACATAGGCCGCCTTGCCCCAAGTGTGCACCAGTACACGCACCTTAGCTCCCTCGTGCAGCACCAGCTGCTCCACTAACTGACCTCCAATGAAGCCAGTCCCGCCAGTGACGAAAACGGTCTTTCCCTGCAAATCGCCAACGGGTTTTCTTTCATATTGCTTAGGCTCTCGCTGCGCATAGCAACGCTCCAACAGTTCGATTACGGCCAAGCCTTCCTCCATCGTACAGCCGACCGGCTCTTTGCCATCAATGGCGTTGAGGAAGTTGTCCAATTGCGAAGACCCCGTGCCTTGGCACGCCACTTCCTTGCCATCCAACGTATATTTCGAACCGTCATACACATCCAAAACAGCCTTATGCCCATTACCTTCCACAACAATAGTGTTGGATTGCGTAATCGTGCGGCTAATCTGCATGAAGCCTTGTGCCTTGCCGAACTGCATCTTCAGCTTGAGGTTGCTTTCCAAGCCTCCCATGGCATCGTCCTCGTATTCGACGGAATCAGGAGTGCCAAGGCACCACAACAAAAAATCCGCCGAATGGATGCCATTGTCGTAGAACGCGCCGCCCGGCACCAATTCCTTGCGGAAGCAGTAGCCCGAAACCGTAGGCCAGTCGGAAGGGTTGCCTTCATGAATGGAGACGGACAGGTTGTCGCCGAAGAAGCCTTCTTTTATCATTCGGTGCACCTCCTTGCGGCTCGCCATGAAACGGTAGGAATGGCACATGCCAAGGACGAGGTCCTTTGGAGCGTCTTTCAGTATCTCTTTCGTCTCTGCACTCGACGGCGACAGGGGTTTCTCGCACAGCACATGCTTCCCAGCCGCAATACAGTCCTTAAGGATGGCATTATGCACATGAGGCGGAGTGCAGATGATGCATGCATCCACCAACGGCAAAGCCTCATGATAGTCACCGACCACATGCTGCAGTCCATGCTTGGCCTTCAGTTTCTCGGCTTGCTGCCGGTTCAACTCGGCCAAATAGATATCGTTGATATCCAATATTTTCTTTGCAGCGGGAATGTGATTGCAATCAGCAATCGCTCCACCGCCAATAATCAGAAGTCTCATTATCAATTATTTCGTTTTAGTTTATTCCAAGCTTTTTTCAGCAGGAATCCGCTGTCGTGTCTCACCGCCATCCATGCTGTCCACAGGTGCATGGCTATACGGGGAAAAGGCCATTTCAGCAGTTTGTCGAACCATCTGGTGTAATAGATTTCCCATCCGCCGTCCCAATAGAACATCCTGACGTAACGGTTCCGCATCTTCTCCCACAGGGTCTTGTCGAGGATGCGCTTGTTGGGCTTGTGTTCGTCGCACACAAAAGCGCCGTCGTTGCGCCAGGCGTTCTCGTCCGCATTGAGGAGGAAGGTAGTCTTGGTTTCGGGCCTCTTCCAAAGGGCATACATCAGCGAGAACTGGTCGCGCTTCACCCTTTGCTCTTGGATGCTCCGCCACCACAATTCGTCGACAGCTTTGACATAGGATGTGTTCAAGCGGAAAATGATGTTGTTCTCAAACATGAAATCTTGCTCGGGGAAGCCTTCCTTGTGCAGGAAGCCGTACCAGTCAAGCACGTCGTAGTCGTGCACCCAGCCCAAACCGATGATGGCATTCAGCTCGTCGTAGAGGCACTGTCGGCCTTGGTGTTTTATGCCAGCCCATTCGACACCGTCGGCGGCCAAAGCAACGCAGCGGTCGTACACCCTTTGGGAACAGATACGGATGTTGCCGTCGATATACAGCCATGCATTGTATCCAGGAAGGACAAGGTCAGGCCGGATTTTGGGGAAGCGAGACTTTTGACGGTTGTCGGCGGATAGGGAGAGCATTGATTGATTGATTAATCAACCTGACTTTCCAGATGCCCGGGTCTTGGATTTCCCTATCGGAGAAGACAAAAAAGTCGAACCGGTCGTCAACGTCCAAAGGCTGCTTCAGATCATCAAAGCCGCCGGTGATTACGGTATAGACAGCGAAACGCATCATTTTATTTCTTGATTCCTAAATCCAGCCAAGATCCCATAATCCCATCCCATTCTATAGGTTTATAGTTCATAAATCCGCCCCATGTGTAAAATGTCATCTCGCCAAAATATATTTTCTCTTTATGAACATACACATCCACACGAACTTGAGGTATCCCCTCTGATAATGACTCTGCTATAGATACCATTTCATGAACGCAGTCTTTATCTGGCAAGTTCAAGCCAGCTGGTTTATAGTTCACATAAAAAGGCAACCGATTCCCTTCCCTATCAAAATGGTCATTAAAACGCATGTCAAATTCCGCATGGGCGATACCCGAACAAACGGTTATCATTTTCACTTTACCATGGATACATGTTATCTTATACTCGATACTCTCTGGCTTACCCAAGGAATCAATATACTCTTCTGCTATAATTCGCGGTTTCACGCCTTTGTAGGCCCATTCCCTTTTCCACAAGTAATAATCCTGACTGTTCAACCCATCTTAGAACACATTTCTCACATGCTGCAAATCCAGGCCCCTCTTATCCTTGCAAACCACAAGCCCGCCAGAATTGTGCGTGCATTTAAGCACAAATTGGTTAGGCAATGCATCAAAATCTATCTCATCGACAGAATTGTACACACCGTAAGTTTTTACGACATGTTCTACACCAATCCTATCCATCACCCATTGTTTGACTTCATACTTATCTACCAACTTATGATACAACGGATTATGGTCATGCAATTTCAACCATTGCAGTTTCTCACAAAATGTTAAGGGATTGTCGAGATTCAATGGATAATCCATTGTAAGTCGCCATTCGGTCTCAATAAAGAATCTGTCCGACATAAGATTCGGACATTTTTTTATCATATCGCAACCCAAAGCGAAATAAGGGTCGCGCAGATAACGTTTGATTTTACGGAACATAAGCAATTACTTGTTTATAAATCAATTAAAATGCCACCTTGCTTATATCAGCGGATTCTTCTCACTCTTATACCACTTCATAAACTCCGCAATGCCGTCGTGAAGTGTCCAATGGGGGCGATAGCCCATGTCGTGTTCCAGCAGAGAAGTGTCGGCGTATGTCTGATACACATCGCCTTGTTGCATGGGCAGAAACACCTTTTCGGCCTTTTTCCCATAAGCCGCTTCCAACTCCCCTATGAAATCCATCAATGGGACGGGGTGGCCGCAACCTATATTGTAAACCCGGTATGCAACACCGTCGTCGTTAGGTTCAAGAACATAATCCACGGCACGAACCGTTCCTTCCACTATGTCGTCGATAAAAGTGAAATCACGGAGCATGTTGCCGTTATTGAACACTTTGATGGGCTGCCCCGTTCTCAAAGCATTGGCGAACAACATGGGCGACATGTCGGGCCGGCCCCACGGTCCATAAACGGTGAAATAGCGCAAGCCAATGGTTTTTATGGCATACAGCTTGCTATAGCTGTGGGCCATTAGTTCGTTGGATTTCTTTGTGGCGGCATAGAGCGACACAGGCTCGTCCACCTTGTCGTTTTCCGAATAGGGCACTTTGGCATTCATCCCATACACCGACGAGGAGGATGCGAAAACGAGTTTCGGAACACTTGTGTTTCGGCATGCTTCAAGGATGTTGAGGAAACCGGCCAAATTGCTCTGCAAATAGCTATAGGGATTGGTGATGCTGTAACGCACACCAGCTTGTGCCGCGAGGTTCGCCACAACATCGAATCTTTGCTTTTCAAACAAGGCATCAACACTTGCCTTATCATCTATCGAGAGCCTAATGAAGCGGTAATTCGGGAAAATATCACTTTTATACTCATTCTTCCACAAGGCTTCATTACAATCGATGCCGCACTCGCGCAAGCGGCCATATTTCAGTCGTGTATCATAGTAGTCGTTAATGCTGTCGACGCCAACGACATCGTCGCCACGTTTGGCCAACTCATACGCAAGCCGCGAGCCTATGAAACCGGCCGCGCCAGTAACCAACACTTTTACTGACTTTTTCTCTTTTGCTTCCATGCTACTTTATTCTATCGGCAGTTTTATCCACTCAAGAGACATTTCACCTCAATTGACCCAGATAAAACAAGTATTTCCCATTCAAACAAACAACCCATCAATCTTCACATAAAAAAGTATCAACTATTGCATCAAGCAAAAAGCTGATTCAATGCTAAACCGACCCCATCCTCATCATTACTTCTTGAATCCATGATTGAATACTATTCTGTTGTTTCTGAATGGTCAGATCATCTTTCCAAATCTATCGGTTTCTCATCCGCCTTTCAACACCTGCCAGTAGCCGCCTTTGGCGGGGCCGACGCGGCGGATGAAACCATGTTGCCTTAGTTTTTCGATATTCCTGCTTATATTTGAAATATGCATTCCGACAATCCGGCCTAATTCCTCTTTCCTCACATAAGGATTTTCTTTCATCGAAGCAATAATTGCCCTCTGTCTGTCCGTAATTTTTTCTGTCGCGTTTTCTGTCGCGTTTTCCGCCACGAGGGAAACCTTTACACCAACCCCGCCATTCATTTGCAACCATTCTGGCTTACCGAGACCGTAATTTACAAACATATCGCAAACACGTTTGATGCCGGTTCCATAACGCTCTATCTCACCCATCTCCTTGAACAACCTTGCCACCTGTTTGTTGCGTGGCGTGGACACATAATCGTTTGTGGCCAACTGCTCCACTGTAATGTTTTCGGGCAATGCGCCGGGGTTGAAAAACAGAATATGGTCCTGAAAAATCTTGATTGTCGATTCAGCGGCTGAACGATAGTCGCGGTGGACAATCATATTAAGCACGATTTCGCGCAAGGCATCCAGCGGATAATCCCATCGTTGTATGTTCTGGGTTTGTGTGCCGACAATTCCAAACCTTTGTTGTGCGACGGATAAAAGTCCCAACTCGAGTTCACTGTCTGCAAATGCATATCCGCAATTTCGCCTGCCGAAAGCTGGTGGTTGCTGTTGGCCTGACGCTTGTAGTAGCGGCCTTGCCCTTGTCGTTCACGCCCACATACACCCTGCCACCTTTGGCGTTGGCAAAAGCCACCAAAGAAACAATCACATCCTCGCCGAACGAGGTCTTGAACTCCGTGTGAAGGTCTTCTTTTGAAGGAATCATCGGTGTCTATTTATTATGTCCAAATTCACTGTTCATTGCGGCTGGCGGGTTTTTGCCGCAGCCATTGCGTTATTATATGCCTGTCGGCAAGAAAGGATTGCATGCCACATTTCAGCGATTGCCACTTGCTTCCGTTTTTCCATAAGAGTTTGCATAGCATGAAATAAAAAGAGGCAATAATCGGATTTATAATCTGTTTATATCTATAATGTAAGCCCTCATTTATTATCTCATACATCTTTATCCTGTTCATCCAATCTCTTTCATAAGTATAATTCTTGGATGACACTCCTACATTAGCCCTATAAACAGTTGCGGGCACATTAAGAAATTTGGCTTTTCCGTATTGGCCCAAAGCGATAAACAATGGCTCATCACCAATAAAGCATCTTGAAATCCAGCTTGGCAAAGCCTCAATCGGATTTCTATATAGAATTGTAGAAGTATGCCCACATGAAACAACGTAATCACCTCTTTCCTTAGCGTTCAAAGCATTACTTTGTATAATGTCCTCAATTGTATATGTGTCCCAAATATGATTTATGGCTGTGACTTCACAATTCGGATACTTAACCATACAATTAGTAAAACACATCGAATAATCCTCATGTCTCTCCAAAAAATCCACCTGCTTCTGCAACTTCAGCGGGTCGGTCCAATAGTCATCGCCTTCGCACATAGCGATGTATTTGGCTTTTTCGTCCCAAACCTTTATCAATTCACCTTTTCGAGGATTTCTGTAAAGGTTCTTCTTCAGGAGAGCCACCAAGAAGAAACACTTCCCGTTCGATTTGTGCCGTGCGAAAGTATAATTTGCGTCATCTGTCTCCCATTGCTTATATCCGGTCTCTTCAGAATAGTCGAAATGCTCGTCCAGATATTTCTTTATCACTTCCTGCTCCCCATCGGTTGAGGCATCGTCAAAAACCAATGCCACAAACGGGAAATCAGTCTTCTGCATCGCGAAGCCATTCAACGCATCCGTGATGTAGGCCGACTGGTTGTAGGTCATGCAATGGATGCAGACCATGAAATTTGATTCATTATCCATAAGCAATTCTGTCGTTTGCGATTTTAAGCCTGCTCTATCATGCATGTGCGTTCCTTCGTCTTCCTATCATAGCTAATTCCCATCACAAGCATGTTGAACTATACACCCCACTTGTCGACATACTCGCCGTTGCGCGACGAATAGAAGCCCGCATTGCCTATGTTGATGTATATGCCCATGATATGAAGGTTTGTTGATTGATTCGGGTGGTTCAAAGCATGAAACATGCTTGGTGAAACCCACAGTCGATGTTCGCATCCGAGATGCTGGTAGAATTGTTGTAAGTTGTATTATGGAGTCTGATGCATATTACAGATGATTGCTCCAGTCCATAGCTTCAACTATAGCTTGGCGTTCAATCGTAGGTTTTTCTCTATCACGGATTTTTTTTGCAGGAGAACCAACATAAATGCTCCAAGGCTCCACATCCTTATTTACAAACGAACAAGCTCCTACTAACGCTCCTTGACCAATCCTAACTCCTGGCATAATAACGCAATTTGCCCCGATGTATGCATCGTCTTCAATAACAACACCTCCATATCGGACTTCGCTAGCCCCTTCAGGCAAATGCTGAACAGAATAATATCCATCAAACTTATATGTGCTACCCAAAATCTTCGTACCAGGCCCGAGGAAACATCTATCGCCTATATGGACAAACGAGGCACCTTCAATGCAACAATGCCATGTAATCTCGCTATATTTGCCTAATTTGAATGACTTTTGTGCATCAATAAATGTATAATCATATATGATGCAGTGGTCGTCAAGTTCCGCATACTGGGGGTTAATGATTTTTGAGAGGTTAAAAACCCGGACACCCTTGCCGCAGAATTTGACCTTGTCTAAGACATTGGGGCCCATAATTTCAGTGTACTGTATTCCTTCCATTTAATACGATTTAAACTGTTTTCACTGTAACTAAAGTATTCATTTTATCGTAGACTTTCAATTGACTTTGCCTATCTGGAAACTTCATATCAACTATTGCCACTATACTTTGACCGTCAATACACATATCCACCTTGTCACCTATCTCCTTCTTCTCATTAATTCTATACACAAAGTCTTTTACGCACGGATCAATCGCCAAGCCATCGTATCTCCCATTAAATTGACTGAATGTAGTTTGTTTAATAATATACTGACAAGCTATTGGTTTATTAATCACCTCATCCCAATACGAATCATCCCTAACCGCTGTGGTGACTAACAACTTATAAAAGTCAATACCGGTGAAATCATTTATTAGCATGGGGATTTCATGGCCTCCTTGACGAACATTGATTTCGATTATGAAGCATTCATTATTCTTCGTAAAGTATCCTTCAATGTTATACTCTCCATGCGAAATTTTAGCTTCGGAGAAAATCCTTCCCAATATGCCTTGTAATTGTTTTAAGCGTTCTCCATCTATTACAGCTGGAGCTGTATAGGTCATTGGAACCATAGAAGCCCATTCCGCGCGAGTTGTTGAGAACATTCCATCATAGATAATCTTTCCATTGTGAATGAACACATCACCCTCAACAGTAGTAAGGGTTGGCATCTCAACGAACTCTTCAACAACCACTTTGCCATTTGTAGTATATTGGAAACAATTCTTGCAAGTTGTAGTGATATAATTTTTATCAAAATTGTCAATTCTCCTAGAGCCACGGCTGCCCGAACACTGTCCTGGTTTTATTATTATTGGGAATGTAAGATTTCCGAGGATAGACCAAATTTCATCAACTGATGTTATCTCGTAATACGAGGGGAAAAAACACCCTACATGTTTTTGTAACGCCCTAAACTTATTTTTTGACATTAAGGAACTTATACTTTCCTCGCTATTACCCACCAAACCGAAAGACTGTGATATTTTTGCCACAATTGGCATTGCAGGTTCCGAATTCGATACAATACCATCTGGGCGTTCTTTTTTACAAACAAGTGCCACTTCATCATAATTTAGAGTATTGACTTGATAATGAACATCACACAATGCTATACCTTCAACATTATCACGAAAGTCACAAAGGACTACATAATAACCAAGTTCTTTAGCAGATTTGATTAATGGAATTTGATTGGTTCCTCCACCTAAAACAACTATTTTTTTCATCATACACCTCCATGTTGTTAAGCCGCAAGTGCATGATTATTCGAATATAAATATGCAAATAATCGAAAATCAACTATTTGAATATACACACCCATCACCACCATTGGGTTATTCACACTTTGTCGCCAATACCCATTCTTTTCCACTAGTTTCCTATAGTCACATTCCAGCACACCAACAACTGTCAAATCCCGCCATGCACCTCTTTTGTAAACATACTCGCGTTTCACTCCTTCTGCTTTCCAACCACACTTTGTATAAAGCCTTTTTGACGCATCATTGAAATCGAACCAAGAGCCATCCAACCGATGCAACCCCAGTTCGTCAAAAGCATAACGCATAATAGCCATTACGGCATCCGTACCAATGCCTTTGGTTCTCCTTTCCACATTGGCGAGTTTTATGCCGTGGGCTGCCCTTCTGTTTTTCCAATCGATGTCGATCAATGTAGCGATTCCCACCGCACCGTCTTCTGGAGTTTCTATGACAAAACGAAAGTTTCTATTGTCGCTAAGATTCTTTTCAAACCACTGTTGCTGTTGCTCAATGGAAAGTGGGAATGCCCATCCCACCACCAAATCCTCTAATTCAGGATCGTTGAACATGTCACAAATCATTTGCATGTCTCCTCGCGACATTTGGCGTAATGTTACAAATTTTCCTTTTATACTCATATCTGTTTGATTATTAATCTCATCTCATCTACTCCACACCTTTGGTCACATGGAATCGGCAACAAATGTTCCACCAATCCTCCCCCCCCCCCCCC
>OCTW011591896.1_pt1 | contig 33652 bp, 31 predicted proteins | sample 1539671 | NCBI WGS metagenome assembly OCTW01 (sample SAMN02144230, study PRJEB22623) | gut metagenome | biome: sheep rumen | host: Ovis aries | place: New Zealand
GCTTCGTCTGACATAAACTATTCCTCCATCAACCATGTTCTTATGAGCATTGCAACATCTTCCGGATGTTCCTTTGCCATTGAGATTGCATTTTCCTGAAGCTCCATACGTCTTGTTTCTTCGACAGACATTGTAACTTCCATACCGTCGTCCTTTGCTTCCCAAAGAGCGCGTTCGCGGGCTGCCTGCTGTTCTGCAAGAAGACGTGCTTCGCGTTCGCGACGGCGGCGTTCCATTTCCTTGCTGATAATACGGAAGAGAATGAAGCCTACAAGAACAACAACAATTGCTATAAGAATAAGCAGGATTGTATTTCGTCGCCGAATTGCGGCAAAGTATTCTTCATCCTCTGCTTTAAACTCCTCATCGCGGTAATAAGGAATATTAGTTACTTCAACAAGATCTCCTCTTGCTCTATTATAACCAATAGCTCCCTGAATTAGTCTTACAGCTTCAGCCATTTCCTCTGGAGGAACAGGTGTATATTCACGTTTAATTGTTCCATCCTCTATAATGATGTTTCCGTTATTATCTTTTATTCTCTTCCATTTTCCATCAAGGTTGACAGAAACCGAAATTTTATCGATTTTTGGAGAAGAGATTTCTGAAGTCTGTTTTGTATTGATTACGTTATTCTGAGTTACACCGGTTTCGGTAGATTTTCCGATTACGTTTGACATATCAGAATAAACCGCGGGAGTCTGACCTTCTACACCGGCAGGTCCCTCCGGATTATAACCTGTTCCCTGCCACTCTTTTGTAACCGTCTGCTGACTGATTGGAAGTGTATCGCGGTATTCAGAATCATCAAAAGGAGTATCCGGATTATCTGCCTTAATTTCGATTGGAGAATAAACTGTTGCCTCACTTGTTTTTTGAGACATATCCATTTCGATTGCAACGTTCATATCGCGGCAGCGGTCTTCTCCAAAAGTTCTCTGAAGAGCCTTAAGAATTTTCGCACGAAGCTCAACCTCCTGTTTGCGGATAAGCTTCTGCTGCTTTTCGATGATGCTTACACGGTCACTTTCAGCCATGCCTTCAAAATCATTAATCTGATTTCCATCGACATCAGTGATTATAAGATTTTCTTCGCGCAAACCTTCTACAGCAGAAAGAATAAGGCGCTGAATACCAAGAATACGCTTTCTGTCCTGCAAAAGGTTACTCTGAGGGGTAGTTTTAAGAATAACACTTGCAGTAACAGGATTCTGATCTGCGGTAAAGAGCTGATTGTCCGGCAAAACAATATTGACATCTGCCAGCTGAACATCGGCAATTGCTTCAATATGCTGTTTAAGCTGTCTTTGAATAGTATTTTTAAGTTTTACATTCTGGTCTGCATCGGTTGTAGACCAGCTTCTGTCATAAAAACCTGCCCAAGGGTCAACTGATGAAGGAACAAGATTTTCAGAAATTAAAATCTCGCGCATACGGCGGGCAGTCTTATCATCACTTACTGAGATATAACCGTCTGTTGTTGTATAGGCTTCAACATTTTCCTGTGAAAGACGGTCAAGAATTTGAGTACGAGAAGTTTCGTCTGTTACCGGAGCATTAAAAAGACGGACAGTAGAAGGCTTTGCAGAAAGCTTTACTGACGCAATTATGACTATGATTACAACTACAATTATGCCAAATAATATGACTTTTTGAATCGGTTTCCAGTTCGACCACATCTTTTTGGCCGACTCGGTAACCTTTTTAAGCCATTCGTTCATCTGACCCCTCCCGTGAACGAATTTTAAAGAAATTTATACCAAATTTACATACTAAATTTAATTAAGTATAACATAGGAAGTAAAATAATGCAAACGAAAAAATAATGAATGATAGTTAGTTTTAATTAATGACTGTTAGTTAGTTATATGATAAAATATAGTAATTGATTTTTCCATACGCGAGGATTTGTTTATATGAAAAAAATTGTATTCGCTGATATCTGTATGAGAGATGAACAGGCTTTTCACAAGGCCTGTTACAAAGGAAGTGGAAATGCAGGCAGCAATTACGCCGAAGAAGTATATTACCCTATCAACGCAATTCTTGCAGATAAACTGAAAAAAGACGATGACGTAAAGGTTGTTCTGGTTCAGACCATCGATAAAGAAGATGAACGTGAGCAAAACAATGTTAAGGAAAATACTGAAAAATTCAAAGCCGAACTCAACCATATCAACGAATCAATCAATGCAAAAATTGATTACAAAGAAGTCTGCGCAGACTATAATGAGCTCAAAGAAAATCATGAAAAGCGAATTATGACAATTCTCGAACAGATGGAAGAAGATGCTGAGCTTTACGGTGATATAACCTTTGGGCCGAGAACAGTCCCTATGGAAATGCTCTGTGCCTTTGCCTTTGCAGAACAGTTTTACAATGCTGATATCAAAAAGATTGTTTACGGTCAGGTAAAATGGGAAAACAACACACCCAAAGAGCCGCAGCTTTTTGACATTACTTCCCTGCACTATTTAAATTCCCTTACCTATAACATGCAGCCAGATACAAAAGAAGAAGCAATGAAAGCTCTTAAATTATTTTTCTCTCTTTAATAATACCGGAAATTTCACATGGAACAAGAAGCTTTTTATGAAAAAATCGACGAACTCTATAAGGAAATTGCAGATCAGCCGGAAGAAAACTCAAGCACTGGAAAAAAGGAACTGGCAGAGTTTCTTTTTGTAAATAATAAAAAATGGGCTAAGTATCCTGTTCAGCTCCTTGAAACTCTTAATTACTGTCTTTCTCATTACGATAGCAGCAGAGGTGCTTTTTCAAACATGCTCACCTTTATGCTTCACCAGAAAATCGGGAATACAGAAACTGACGAAAAAAAAGATGAACAAAAACGCCGTTACAATGAAATTCCTATTGAAAAACAAAACTCCGATGGTGACTACATATTTATTACAGACCAAGCACCTCCGACAGAACATCATTTAACTGATATTGAAAAACTATTAACAATAGACGATCTGCAGAATACCTTTGAAAAAATTGACAAAACCCTGAAAGAGGAAGAAGAAAACCAAATGGCAAAATCTCTCCTGGCTACACGGGAAATTCTTTACATTCTAAAAAAACAGAGCTATGAATTATTAAAGGATCCGCGGGTTTTTGAACTTGGCAAAGCCTTTGATTTTTCGAACAACCACATCTGGAATACTTTCTTCTATGATATAGATAATTTACCGACTAAGGAAGTTTTAGCCGCCTCGATGGGTATTAAGAAAAGCAATGCTTCAAAAATGATGACCCGCTTCTACGAAAGGCTAAAAGTTTCAGTTGATAAAATTACAACCATGTAGGATAATTACCAGCATGTACAGTTTTCAGGATTTAGCCAACCATCTTAAAGATGTTCACAAGTTGCCTGTGGATCCGAACCAGATTCAGGATTTAAGAAACATCGGTTATTACCACGGCTACAAGGGTTACCGCTTTATACGCAAAGCCGGAAATCTTATTAACTTTACAGCATTTGGACAGATTGTTGATCTGAACAATTTTGACATGCAATTAAAAGGTTTATTCTACCCAAACCTTATGTTTATAGAAAACGCATTAAAAAGTTATGTTCTTGAAGCAACTCTTGCTGAATGCCAAAGTGAAAAACTCAATGACGTGTATAAAAAGGGGCTTACATATTATTCAGAATTTTCTGCAGGAACACCTCCGTATAAAAAAGAATTTAAGCGACGTATGGAACTTGAAATGAAAATTTCAAATGCCTTGATTCGTGACTATATGTCTGATAAAGCAATTGAAGTTCATTTTTACAATCAAGATAAAGAGATTCCTATCTGGGCCGCTTTTGAAAGTCTTACACTTGGTGAGTTTGGAACTTTTTTTGCCTGCTCGAATAAAACTATCAGAAATAATGTTTCAACTTTATTAAACTTACCGACAAATCTTAACAGCGACAGCTTCCTGCTCAAAGAAATCATTTTTTCTCTTAAAGATTTACGTAATTCTATTGCACATAATGGAATTATCTTTGATACCCGTTTTGCAACGAGCAAAGTTCCAAACAGAATAAAAAGGCTTATAGAAAATGAGTTGAAAATAAATCAAATTGATTTTAATTATATTGTATCTTACATTGCATTGATTATTTTTCTTCTTAAACAGATGGGGGAAAACCGCAGGGCCAAAAGCTTTATCAACGAATACGTAAAGCTTCAGAACATGCTGAAAAGACTCCCCCCTAACACAAGCATTAAGATTTTTGGTTCTCAGGATGCAGCTGTTGTTGCTGCAATGCTTAAATATGTCTCTTGATTTTTCAGGACTTTTACAGTATATTAATAAATGAATTGAAGCAGGATTCCTTCGGGAGCCTGTTTGAGGGAGAGGATACGTTCGTCTCCCTTCATTTTTTTAAAAGGGCCAGCCGTTACTTAAAATCTCTTTTTCTGAAATCAATATTTCCATTGAGTGTTCCTTTTTTTCATACTCAATGCCCTTTTTATATCTGTCAGATAAAAAAATAACCTTCTGATTTTTTGATCCAACCCAATCGCGTTCTGAATCTGGCTGAGTTTTATCATAGAGCCCGTCAATAAGAATATCTGTATTTGCAAGTAATTTTCTCACAGAAGGCTCTTGTGTTTTCAAAAGAGTTTCATATAAAAAACCGGTAAAAACCAGAACAGAAAGATTATTTTTTTTACACCACTCGGCAACAAGACTTAAACCTTCCGCCTGCAACAAAGGCTCGCCTCCAATAAAAGAAACCCCTTCTATTTTAAAATCTCTTTTTGCCTTTTCGATTATCTGTATAAAATCAGAAACCTCTACAATATGAGCCTGAGAAAAAGTCTGCATTTTCTGATTGCAGCAGTCAGGACATCTTTGTTTACAGCCCTGCACCCACAAAGCAAAACGCTTTCCGGGTCCTTCAGATTCTGTACAAAGTCTGACTGCTGCCAGGTTTAAATACGTTGCCATTATTTCAAATTACACAAAATCAAAATCAAAAATTTGTCTAATAAGTGTGATTTTTATTCTTCGCCCTTCTACATTATCAGAACGCATAAAAATCCATTCAGCAAGCGGATTCACTATATAGGTTTCTATAGTGTTTAAAAGACCGCGACCACCATTTGCTACTCCAGCTTTCTCTGCAATAAATTTAAACGCCTCATTCTCGTTTTCAAATTCAAGACTTGCCTTGTACTTCTCTTTTACGAAATTTTCGACAGCAATAAATTTTGCTTTTGCAATTTGAATAAATACATTCGAATCGCTGATAAAGTTGAACGCCACAATATTGTCGCCGATTCGGTTCAAGAGCTCCGGGCGTTTCAATTCTTTAACAAAATGCTCTTTTACCTTATTAACAAAAGTTTCACGAACCAGCTTCGCATCCATACCGCTCGGATTTACATCTGCTGCACCTATATTTGAAGTAAAGATGATGATTGTTTCCGCAAAAGAAACTGTCTCACCTTTTCCGTCAGTAAGGCGGCCGTCTTCCAGAATCTGCAGGAATTTATCCAGAATGCGGCCATGTGCCTTTTCTATTTCATCAAACAAAATTACACAGAAGGGCTTTTCTTTTACCGCATTCGTAAGCTGTCCGCCTGCCTCATAGCCTACGTATCCCGGAGGTGCACCAACGAGTCTCTGGTCGCTCTGCTCGTGGTTATACTCAGACATATCAAAGCGAATGCAGGCATTTTCATCACCAAAAACAAATTCTGCCAGAGCCTTTGCAAGCTCAGTTTTACCGACACCAGTTGGACCTACAAAGAACAAGGTGCCCTTTGGCTTTTTCTGCTTTGCGGAATGCTGTAAACCAGAGAAACCTGTATAGGCACGGATAATTACTTCCTTTACCTTATCGATTGCCTGAGGCTGCCCCTTTACTCTGGCCGAAAGTCTATCTTCAATTTCCGCTAACTTTTCTTTTGAAAGCTCCTCCCATGGGCTAACCTTTTCTCCATATTTATAGAGATTAATCAGCTTTTCAAAAGTCATTGTTTCTGAATTCTGTCGGGAAAGCTTCATAAGCTGGGCAATTTCTTTCAGAGAAAAGCCGTCAAGCGCATCAAGTAAATCATCAAATATTTTTTTATCATCAATATTCTGAGAGATTTTTAGACAGGTCTTGTTTTCTGAAAGAAAGCTTTCACGCTCACTTCTGGCCGGAAGTGGAATATTTACAGAGCTTACAAGGGGATTATTCAGATAATAAGATGGAGGAATCATAGCATTATTTTTTGTAATAAGAACAACAATATTTCCTACCGCTTCAAAATTTGGAGAAAGTATATCATAAGACTGAGAATCCTTGAGAGTCTTCCCCAGAACTGTAAGATACTGACGTTCAGCATCTGAAAGAGAATTTGCGTTTCCAAAGATAAAATCTGAATAGTCAAGAATGAAAGCGGTTTTTCCACTGCCTCCGCTTATAGCCTGCAGCATATATGGAAAAAACTCTGCCGGATTTGTATAGGTGTTTGTATTTACCACATCTTCACCAGCAGACTCGTCCTCACCCAAATCGTAATCGTTGCCACCTGCCTGTTCAGAAGCTGCAGAATTCGTAATCTCAATCTTGTCAGAGAATTTAAGGTCTATTCCGCTCACTCTATCCCATTTTACAACCTTCTCGTACCCCTTGCTTTTCAGATTTTTCATAACAATTTCTACAAGACTGTCATATTTTCCCTGATTCAAAGCATCAAAATAAATATCATCTGTATTACCAAAAAGAATAATTGATGATTTAATTCCCGCATCCCGGTTAAACCTGTCGAGCCAGGCCATTTTACTTTCTGCCATTTACATGTTCCCCCTTTTTGAATCGCTTGAAGCACTTTGTGTTCTTGAAAGACGGTCTGGATTTTCCCAGATTACCCGTTCATCAGAAAATTTTACGGAATAGATTTTTTCCAAATCTACATTAAATTTTTCAATTTCTTTAAGACAGGTCATACCCTCATAATTATCAAAACGATAATTCAGCTTTCCCTGAAGATTGATTTTACAGGTTGCTTGTTTGCCAGACGGCTTTTTTGCCTTTATAAGAACATAGGAATTATTTCCCTCTCCAAGAAGCTGAGGCTTTTCAACTGTAAATTCCTGAGACCTCAATTCCTTTATTATTGCCTTTACGGTTTCGCGACGAACCTCTTCATCTATAAGAGAATTGTCTACCTGAGCACGAAGAGCATTAATCTTTTCTGTTATTTCTTCTACTGAATTTTCCATAGACAGATTTTCTTTCAGCTGTGACATTTCAATAAGGAGCTTTTCTTTATTTGCTTCGTTTTCAAATTTTTCATTCTCTACAGATTTTATTGCATCATTAATCTGATTTGTCATAATTTCAAGCTTTGCTTTTTCAAGCTTTTGTTTTTTCCATTCTGCCGCTTTTTCTTCTGCAATTTCAGCTGCTTTTTCAATTTGCTTTATAAGCTCTGCTTCTGCAGTAATTTCTTCATTTTGTATTTTGGTTTTTATTTCTTCTAATTCCTTAAGTCCAAAATTTGCAAGAGCAGGATTTTTGATTTCACTTAAGCTAGAATAAAAAGCCTCTTCCAGCTTAGATTTTGCCTCGGCCTTTTTACGCTGTATTTCTTCATAACGGAGTCTTTCCTGACGGGCAAATTCTTCTTTAGCAGAACGTACAAGAAAAGCTATTGAATTTAACATACTTTCTGTTTCATAACATAAATCACGAGCCGTAAGGGGATCGCTTGTTATTATAGAAGAAATGTTCTTTATATTACGGGCAAGATTTTTCATTTCATCAGGAACATAGGAATCGAAAGCGTCATTTTTCATCTGTTCAAAACGAGCAGAAATTTCTTTTAACGCTTTCTCAGAATAATCGGCAGCTCTCTTATGTTCCAGTTCTTCCCTTCGTTTTCGTTCTAATTCATACCTTGCATCTAACTCGTGACTCATTTTTTTCCTCCGTTATTCATTTTTTTATTTGCATTCATTTTTGCTTCAAATACCTGATTGTATTTTTCAGATTCCTTTATACTTCCGTATATTTTTTCGAGATTGTGCAGATTACTTCTCCAGGAATTTATGAACTCATTCAGTTTTTTCTTATCTGTTTCTGTACTTATTTTGATACAGAGCTCATACAACTTAAAAACCCTTTCTTCAAAATCCCAATGTGCAGTCTTTATTTTTCCTGTAAAGACTTTTTCAAAATAATCATTTTTTGCCTTCTCAGAATAAAACTTTCCCCAGATCCCCTGCTTATTCAAATAACCATGAAAGCCTGGTGCTTTTTGTTTAACAAGGTCAATAAGAGCCCAGACATCTTCCAGCGAATCTGTTGGCTGCAGACAAGGAATAACTGCTTTTAAGAGCTCTGTCAAAACCTGATTTTTTATAGCAGGGTTCTTTGTATATTCTTTTATAACTTTTATTGCAGAAGGAAAATCCTTTACAGTCTGCTTTATCTGATTTTTATCAATCAAGGAATCAGCAACAACTTCATTTGAAAGCAGTTTTTTTCCGGTCAACTTAAGATTTAACTGATTCAGTTCATTTAAAATTTTGTCTTTATCGCTTGCAGAATGGTCGGCAACAAGCTTATCTAAAAAGCCGTTAAATTCCTTTTTTAAGCCGTTCTCTTCATTTAACAAAAGCAGAACAGCAGGCTGACTTTTATAATACTGCTCAACTATTGAAAGAATACAGTCCCTTACATTCAATTCATTTTTCTTTGGAATATAGGAAAAGGTTATATCTCTTGAAACATCCCCAGCTCTTACAGGGAATTTTTCTGCTTTTATACAAAAAAGATTGTTTACATAAATACACGCAGAATGAATTACCGCTTCCGGTGCTGAAGGAATTGTAACAATAAGTCGACCGCTTTCTGCCTTTACCGCTAATTTATTCGCATTGAATACAATAACAGACTTCACGTCTTTGTTTTTATTTTTGCCATCCGAAATTTTCTGAAAAAAGTTTTCTTCATTGAAGAAAGAATTTTCAACTATAAAAGCTTTACAGTTATTATTACCGGTAGCATAATTAATACGATACTGAACATTTTTTATGGAATGTTCAAAATTGCTTATCGTATCACTTGAAAACAACAATAACTCCTGGACCTGTGAATCAGGCTTTGTAATTGAAGATACAGGACATACTTTCAGGCTTTCTGGAGGATTATTTTCAAAGTTTTTAAGACTTTCTTCCTCAAGTTCAACAGCTTTATTACCTTCAAGCTTCCAGAGGAGTCCATCTTTTAACTGAACTTTATGCTTACTGTTTTCATAGCAGACATTGCGTTCACTTGGAAACACAGCACTAATCTGGGTATCTACTTTGAGCCAGTCAATTTTCTTTTGCTTAGCTTTCTTATTTTTCTTTTTATTATCCTCTGCCTGCGGCCAGTTTTTAGACAGCATTGCTTTTACAAGTGGATCGTCTGCCAGGCTGTCTGTCTGTTTCTTTTTGTCCTGATTTTCAGTTTCCGGTTTTTGAGCTTCCAGATAATTTCGGATTTGTTTCTCTGGAAAATATTTTTCATTACCCTCTTCTTCAAGAGGTATATAATTACCTTTAGGCTCAGAAGTAAAATTATTTCTGTCGGTAATCAGCTTTTTATTTAAAGCATCATATACTACATTCACTATATCTCTTTGCTCTTCTGCCGGCAAAAAGCCCTTCTGCTGCATTTCTTTTCCAAGCGGTAAAACTTTTACATCGCTAAGCTTAAGCTGGTTAAGAGTAGTATCATCTGTAAAGTCCTTACAGTTTACAGCACTTAAATCGTAAAGTGTTTTTAAAACAGGCATAATAAGTTTTTCAGGATTATCAATCATAAAATATTTTTTGAAAAAATCCTCGAGGTTTTCATTCTGAAATTCACTTCCCTCGGCTTTTATAAGCGCTTCCAGAAAAAGCCATTCAAAAGCCGTAGACTTACGGGGAGTAAGATGCGAAACCATAACTTTATATTTCATATAAGGATGTGCTATTATTTCTTCACAAACTTCCATCTTTAAACTCTCCTAACCTTTAGCTTCGTTATATTCTTTCAAAATATTTTTTTCAACTTCTGTAGAAATCAGTTTTGCAGAGCCTGCAAAGCAGCCATGACGTTTCAAGTCATCAATTATATTTGCATAAACAGGCAGCGTAAGTTCACCTTCCGAATCCATTTTTGGAATAGTAATTTTAAGATGATTGTAAGTATGCTCTGCCCCAACAATAAAAAGCAGATTTTGTGCACGCGAAAAAGCAACGTTAATTCGCTCATAAGTTACAACATGCTTTGAAGCATTACCTTGCTTATTATTACGGACAAGGCTCGTTATAATTATGTTCTTTTCCTTACCCTGAAAGCGGTCTACAGTATTTACATCAATATCAATAGCTTCAAAGGCATCCTTGAATTCTTTTGAATTACGGATTTTTCTAACCTCGGCTCGAATTTCATTTACCTGGCGCTGATAGAAGCTGATTACTCCTACTGAAACCGCATCTTTTTTTCCAAGCCCCTGCTTTTTATACTCTGCCGCAATCTTTTTCAAAAGCTCTATTATCAGATACTTTTCCATAATATTGCAGGCAGAGGTACTGTTCTGACGGAAAGTTTCATAAATTGGCTTTGGAGCATTTTTAGTGCTGCTAGGCAAAAACGATGAATCAAGCCAGTAAACGTGTTTTTTTGGCTGAATGAACGAAGAACCGTCAATTCCATCAATCTTGAGATTATGGGCTTTTTCTTTATTTTCAACCTCGGGAGAATTACCGTTCTGCAGTCTGCCGTCATAAAAGCGATTAATAACATTCATAATATCAGAATGCATACGGTACTGAGTCAAAAGCGAATGCTTTATCTTTTCATCAGCCTGTTCAAAGTAAGCCTTAAATAGAGAAGCAGTTACCATATTTTTAAACTTATTAAAATTATCCTCGTTAAGAACCTGTCTTAAGTCTTCTTCCTCCTCGCTTAAATCATCAATCATCTCTTTGTAAGATTTTTCATGTTCTTCAAACATTGGAGGAAGCTGTCGGTGGTCTCCTACGAGTATTACCTTTCCAGCCTTCATAAGAGGAATAAGCAGTTCAGGAGGTGTAGCCTTACTTACCTCATCTATGATTACTACATCAAAATTATCAAAGCCTTTATCCGAAAGATCTTTCATGTTGCTTGTACAGGAAACACCCACTACATTGCAGGAATTAATATAGGAGTCCAGAAAATACTCATTATCATACCGATAGGTATTTTCATCATCCAGCTTCTGGCAGAATTTCTGCATTGTTTCGCCAAAGCCAGTGCGTAAAAGCTTTGATTTATTCTGTTCAGATTCCAGCTGCTTTAAACGCAATTTTATTGCCTCTGACAGCTCTATACCATTTGCGGCTTCAGAAAGCTCATAGCGTGAACACAACTCGCGGATTTGACTTGACTTAGACTTTCGCTGTCTGCCTTTATCTTTAAGCTCCTGCTTAAGAGTATTTATTTTTCCTTCCAGAGCATTCTTAGCTTCCACAAGAGACTTCATTCCTTCTGACGAATTAGACTGTATTAATTGCTGCATTTTTTTCAGCGAGTCATTAACAGAGTCTTTCCATTGATTATAAACAGACTCAAGCAGGCGGCCTACTGAAGTCTTGTCGCTTTTGCATTTAGCCTGCAAATCTGCAGAAAAGGCTTTGCGAATCTCAGAGGATAATTCGATACCACCTGAGATTGAAATCTTATCTCTTTTAAGCTTCAGACTATCCCATTCTTTTTTCTTTGTCTGGCTGAGTTCTTCATTTCCAGCGTCAACCGCTTCAAGATATTGCTTTTTTACAATTTCAATCTGTGCATTCAAGTTTTCGAATTCTGAATCTCCATTATTTGAACCGCTTGTTTTCTCTAAATTCTCAGAAAGCTTTTTAAACTCTAACATAACAAGATGATTTGCTGAAATAAAATTGTCGGGTATAGTTATACCATTGCTTTGCGCAAAGTCCCTTATCGCTGAAAGCTCATTTCTTAGCACTGAAGAAAATTCATCTGGAAGAACATCGTAGGGTTTTCCGTTATCAATAAAGGCCTTAAAGGCATCAAGCTTACGGCGAAGATTTTCCTTATCTGAATTAGCGGCTTCTATTTTCCTTAATTCTTCTATAGTTTTATTATATTTTGAGTTTTCTGTATCTATAGTTTTGTTAAGTTCTTCAATTTGAATTCCAAGCCCATCAAAATCTTTCTGCAACAAAGTTACATCGCGTAAATCCTTATTACATTGATTAATACTTTTATCAACGCCATTCCAGCCGTCAAGAAATTTTGAAGATATAGATTTTGAAAGCGATTGGTAATAATACTTTAAAGCGTCTTTTTCGATGTATTTACATTCCTGCTCTTCATCATTCTTCTTTTTCTTTTTGCCACCACGACCACCAAGTCGAATTGCACGAATAGAAGGATTATTTGAAAGTCTGTCCAAAGCGTTATCAACCGCATCATTAGACTGAGAAGAAACAAGAACACGAAGTCCTTTACGGGCAAACTGATAAATTATTTCAGCGATTACTGTAGTTTTACCGGTTCCAGGAGGTCCCTGCAGCAAAAACAGTTCTTCTGCATTTAAAGCTTTTTCTACAGCCTCTTTCTGATTTTGATTCTGAGCAATTTTTGGATTCGCCCATTCTGTTATTTCTGCGGCTTCTCTTGCAGGAATCGCTGCCTGTTTTACATCAAAAAGCCAGTTAATAAGAGTTTGAGAATAACAGTTACCCTCTTCAAGGTTGCTTATTGCCTGTTCAAATCTTCTTATAAGCGCAAAGTCACCAGCGGCAGAAAGTGCAATAAATCCATTTTTTGGAATAGCAGAAATATAGTCTTCGATTTTTGTATCATTTTCTGTATCATCCGATTCATCTGCTGACTCCCCTTCCTGCTCCTCTGAGGGCTCCTCTTCTTTAGCTTCCTTTAATAATTCATCGGGAAGCTTATAGGAAGCATCGACTATAAAAGCATGCTGAAACTGCTCCTTTAATTCTTCTACTGAGAAAGTATTATCGCTGCTATTTATAATAGCATTATCTTCCTCTTTTGAAGATGGATGTTTATGAGCAAGCTCTGGATTTTCTTCTGCGCTGCCAGTCAGTTCCTCTTCGTACGAAAAACCTTGCAAAAAGCCCAAGCTGTTAGTGATATTGTCACCAAAAGATTTTTTACATTTTCTTACATACATCAGTTCTCTATCATAATTAAACTTCCAGAAATCAAGCGAAATAAGATTATTAAAAATACAGGCATCGCGTTTTATATAGCGTTTCTCTTTTTCAAAGACTTCTTTTGATTCGAAGATTAAACTAAAAGTGATTGTCTTAGTTTCTTTGTTGTATTCGAAGTCAAAATATTTAGCACCATGAATCTGTTTATTTGTAATTTCCTTACGCCAATCCAGGTATTTCTTCCATTGTTCAAGATTATCCATTGCATTCTTACGAATAGATGGTAATGATGCAAGAAGAGTTGTAAAGTTTAAATCAGAAGGATTAGGATTTGGAAGAAAAGACAGTTCACATTCGGCTTCAAAGTCCTTTTTTTCGGTTTCCTGTATTATTTGAATTGAATCTATTATGCTTATCCCTACTTCGCCTTCCTCTGTTATAAATCTGTGGCCAAGAAAAAGCAGGGTTTCATTTTCCTCAAGGTATTTGTCACAAAAGTCTCCTTCGCTTCGCACAGGACGAATTCCAAACTGTATTTTGTCACTTGATGGAGAGAGATTTCGTATATAATACTTTTTTGATAAACCTGGTACAAAATTTTCTTTTATAATGGAATTAAGGAGAGGATTGATTTCAGCATCAGAATTATCTGCTATTTCCTTTAACTTTGGACTATGAGCAAGCAAATTTCTTTCATTTTCTTTTCTATTTTTTAAACTTGGAATCCCCTTATTGAGCTGTATACAGACTTCTATTGATTTATTATTTTTTGAAGAAGTATTTTTTGGAGCCAAAGAATCCCACCACTCTTGTATAAAATCTGCAGCCTTGTCTATGGCATTTAAATCTATATCATTAAGTACATTATCTTTTTGCATACTTAATTATAGCATATATATATTCAAAAGTTGACACGAAAAAAAACATTTTTTTCAAAACTCTCTGTCAACTTTTCCCACTCCCCACTCTATATAATTAACATGGACACAATAAGAATAATTTTAACCTGGGGCGGCGTTGGAGTCGCAATTGGAATCGGGATTGTTGCGGTTATTGCCGTAGCAGTCAAACTAAGCGAGTTTTACGCAAAGCTTTTCCCTAAAAAGGATTTGCCCAAAGTTGATTTTCTGGAAAGCCAGCTGAATACCATGGGGCGCGACTATGTAGTTTTTTCTTACGAGATGAAAATGGTAACAAAGCTGCTGGTAGAAAAACTCAAGGACCTGCGTTTTGATCTCTGGAGTCTGGATTACATTCTTCCCACTATTTCTATTGCGACGGCGAACTTCCCCGCAGGAAAAAACTGCGCAATCAGAATTGAAGGAAAAGAAATCTTTAACGGGGAAATTGCAGCGCAATATTCAGATGAAAAAAAAGCAGACTTCATAGCCTGGAAAATCAGAAAGTATTTTGAAGCAAAAGAAAAGGAAGAAAAAACAGCTGAAGAAGGAGGAAAGGTAAATTGAAAGATCACTTTATTGGAATGAAGGATAATGTTCTTTACCTTCGAGAGTATGGTTCTAACTGGACTTCTACCTATGATTCGGAAGAATCTCTTTTATCTACGGATGCAGAAATGATTTTTGAACATACAATCAATAATCTTAAGTTTGGAAATGATATTCTGCTGATTAAGGATTCTTCTTCGAATGATTATTTTGATTTTGGAATCAAGATTACTAAAGAAGGTTTTATACCAAATAAATCTCTTCTGGGACTGTATTCTCTCTGCAAGGCTGAAAATAATTCCACTTATCCTATCACCTCCCGCCTGAATGTAAAATTCAACAATTATTATTCCGTCACTTCTTTTTTTGAATGCCCGGGTCTTACAACAGAAGTGAAAGACAAAACTGAATGGATGAAACTTTTTAAGCTTTTGGAAGAAGCCGGAAAATCCGTTGGCATTTATTGTCTGCATTTATTTAAAACTGATGAATGTAAAGCCGGAGCAAAACTCCTTCTGGCCGCTGATGATTTATATAATCTGAAATCCGCGTCAAAACTTTTCCGTAACGCAGGAAACAATTACGAAGAATACTTTTATCAGAAAGAAGAATGTAGTTCGTTTCTTAAGACTATTTCTAATCGAGAAAACATCAAAATAGAAAAAGATGATGCCCACCGCGTCATTTTTGAAAACACAAACAAAGGAGATGTGAAAAATGAAAAAGAATAATTTTCTTACAAAAATAGTGATTATGTTCCTTGCCCTTATAATTACAGCAAGCACAAAAGCTTTTGCTGCAGGCCGTTATAATCCGGAAGGATCAGCTGGTGTCGAAGGACATTTTTCGGCAATCATAAAAGCTGACAATCCAGATAAGCCTTATGATGATGCAAATGGACTCGTTTCCCGCTACTCAAAGGGTGAAGAAATTGTCAGTTCCGTAGAAGAAATTGAAATGCCTCTACGCCAGACTGACTATGGTAAGTACTATGATGATTTCAACCGTCGTGTTTCAAATGAGATTCGTCCCGAAGCTAAAAAGCTTTTTATTGAACAGGAAAAATCAAAAGAAATTACGAACCTTGATGACGCTATAATGCCTCTTATCAAAAGAGGTTTATCGGAAGATAGAGATTATTATTACTACTATGCATGGCCGGAATACAAAGTCAACTCTGCTCTTAATAAATATCCGGTTGCTTTTTATGATTCACTGGGAAGAAAGATTTCTGATGATTTGATTGAAGATGCTGCTAAGCTTTATGAAAAGCAGAAAAGACACAGAGAACTTACAGACTGGAGTTCGACCAGCGTAAGCTCTATCTGGTGTTACATCTGGGGAACTGTAAAGTTTATAATTACACTTATGATTCTCTTCTTTATTGCGGCTCTCTTTTATAAAAAGGTGATTAAAAAATAATCGCTGGTTGAGTGCTCGCGAAGCGAGTGTATCGAAACCAAATTAGACGGTGGGTATAATGGTGGTTTCGATACGGTGCCTCGCACCACTCAACCACCATTACTTATTAACTACCGAGTAGTAGTAATTTCATTCCAGCCGGTTACCAGGCGGTCGATTACTGTCTGTGCGAGGTTTAAGCTCTGGCGGGCCTTTGCCATTGCAATTGTTACGTCGTGAACATCAACTTCGTCAGGACTTGTAATAAGCTTTTCCTGAACGGCAGTAACATCCAGCTGATTGCTGTTTACGCTGTTCAAGGCGTCAAGAAGATATGACTGGAAGGTCTTTTTCTGACCACTTTCTTCGAGTCTCTGAATTGCGGCAGCTTCAGTTGATTTATCTGCGCGATGAATCTTTTCGATTGGTTCCAGTCCCGGAGCATTAGTAGTAATAGCCTGAATTTTCCCCTGACCAAAATGAGCCTTGTCTGTGCGAATTAATTGTAATGTTCCGAAATCTTGAATCTTCATTTTTTATTCCCCTCAATCTTTATTGTACAACATCATCAGGATTTTGTACACCTAAAAACTAACGAACGTACGTTAGCGTCATGTCATCCCGAACTTGATTCGGGATCCATTTACAGATGCTGAAACAAGTTCAGCATGACATTTATTTAGTAATTAGCGGCCGATTTCAAGGGCAGCGCTGAACATATCCTTTGCGCCGTCTACTACGGTTGCGTTTGCTTCGTAAGCGCGGGAAGCAGAAATCAAATCTACCATTTCGTTTACGATATTTACATTTGGATATTCAACATAACCTTTGTGAGGTCCACTCTGATATGCATCCGGATGTGTCGGATCGTAAACAAGACGACCTTCCGAAGTGTCCTTTGTGATTTCAAGAACCTTTACTCCTTTTCCAGGACCGTTATCGAGGCTGGCCGGTGTAAAAGGTGTACGCCACTGTGGATTGCTGTCGGCAACAGGAGTCATTATAACTGTTGATTTTTTGAAAGGTCCTCCGTCCTGTGTACGGGTTGTAGATGCGTTTGCGATATTGTCAGAAATTACATCACTTCTAAGTCTTTGAGCAGCCATTCCGGTTGCGGCGATATTTATACTTGTGAACATTCCCATAATTAGTTCTCCTTTTTTTAAGCTACTAGCCCTTAGCTTTTAGCAGGGTTTTAGGGGTGCAACCCCTAGGCGAAGGGGTAGGACGCAACGAAGTGCGGCCGAGGGGAAGGCTTTCCCCTACTTCCCTAATAGCTAATAGCTAACTGCTAATAGCTAACTGCTAATAGCTAACATCTACTTCTTCATTGCTGTATTCACCTGCTCAAACTCAAAATTGGTGAGTTGGGTGAGCATGCGGTACTGCATCTGAATCTGGAGGATGTTGTTTGCTTCTGTTTCGGCATCAACATTATTACCGTTAGCCTTGGCAGTTGTTGTGTAATCAAGAACGCGGCGAGGCTGAACTTCGCGGTAATCGTAAGGAACATTAACCTGAATATGGCGTGAATCTGTAGTTGTAAGATTAAAAGAGTTCTTTGCGGCTTCTTCTGATTCAAAGGCACGCTTGAGTTCGCTTTCGAAATTAACTGTGGAACGCTTGAAATTTGGGACCTCGGCATTTGCCAGGTTATTTGCGGTAACCTGATAGCGCAGGGAAGTTACATCCATCTCGCGCTGAAGCAGGTCTATAGATCGAGTAAACGAGTTCACTTTTATCCTCCTCTGATTTTTATTTACATCTACTTGATTTTCGGAATCTGGAGGAAAAGGTTTAGGATTTTTTACTGTATTTTACAAGTGTCTGTCTGTACGGAATTCGTGCTTAATAACCCGCCAGGCAAAGAAATCCAGTATAACTACGTAAATAAAGAAAAAGGAACGCAGCTCAAGAGACGCCACCTGGTCTGACAGGAGAAAATCATAAGCCCCGTGAATCAGCATTGGAATTCCAAGGGAAAAAAGTTTACACAGCCTCATGCGGTTAAGTTTTCCATGTAACCAGCAGGCTTTTGCCCGGCTAAGCCAGTAGCCCATAAAAACACCGAAGGTCGCATGGCCCGGGATAGCAAAAATGGCACGACCAAGCGAAACTCCCGTTCCATAGGAAATTATATAGAGGATATTTTCAAGTGCCGCAAAGCCAAGGGAAGCCGAAACCGCATAAACAATTCCATCATAGCGGTAGTCAAAGTTTTTATTTTTCCAGACGATCAGCATAAGGACAAGCCATTTTGAAAGCTCTTCAACCAGGGCAACTCCAATGGTATTTTCCATCCAGGCATAGTCTATTGTGGCCGGGTCATAAATGGAACCTATAAAAGAAATCATAAAACTCTCTACTCCGGCGCAGGGAATTGAAAAAATTGCTCCCCAGAGAACGACCTTCAGCACAAAGCCCAGGGGTTCACGTTCGTTACGGTCGAGAAGATAAACATAACGCAAAATCAGGAAAACTGGCAGAAGGGCTGGAATCAGAATAAAGTATAAAACTGCTTTCATATTTTAATTGTACTACCTGCCCTGAGTCTGGTCAATTTATATAGATTTATACAATTTAATAAGAGAACTTATATTTTGAGAATTGATAATGTCAGAGTAAAATATATGTAATGTGAAATTGCGGTGACTGAGGCTCTCGACATTGCGGTGGCTGAAAGTCTCGATATTGCGGTGACTGAAAGTCCCGACATTGCGGTGACTGAGGCTCTCGACATTGCGGTGGCTGAGGCTCTCGAAGCCATGATAATCACTTTTTATATGGAGGATAAATACATTTATGAATAACTTTACATTTTACAGTCCTACAAAATTCGTTTTTGGAAAAGATACTGAAGCGCAGGCTGGTGCTCTTGTACGCGAGTTCGGTGGTTCGAAAGTTCTTCTGCACTTTGGCGGAAAGTCTGCTGAGAAGTCTGGTCTGCTTGGCAGAGTACGCGAGGCTTTGAAGGGGGCGGGTCTTGATTTTGTAGAGCTTGGCGGTGTTCACCCTAACCCTCTTGATGATTTAGTTTACGAAGGAATTGATTTGTGTAAGCGCGAGGGCGTGGACTTTATTCTTGCAGTGGGTGGTGGTTCTGTAATTGACAGCGCAAAGGCAATCGCAATGGGTGTCTGCTACGACGGAGACTTCTGGGATTTTTACAGTGGCAAGGCTGCGGCAAAGAAAGCTGTGCCGGTTGGAACTGTTTTGACAATTGCAGCGGCAGGAAGCGAAGGCTCGGGTGACTCTGTAATCACTAAAAAAGACGGTATGGTAAAACGCGGTGCAAGCGGTGAATGTATCCGTCCGAAATTTTCTATTTTGAATCCGGCTTTGACACAGACTCTGCCTGCTTATCAGACAGCCTGTGGTGCAACTGATATTATGGCTCACGTTTGCGAACGTTACTTTACAAACACAAAGAATGTAGAAACTACCGATCGTTTGTGTGAGGCTGTTTTGATGGCAATGATCCACGAAACTCCTAAAGTAATTGCTGACGCAAATGATTATGAAGCCCGTGCTAACATTATGTGGGCCGGAATGGTTGCTCACAATAATATCGTAGGTGTTGGCCGCGACCAGGACTGGAACAGCCACGGAATTGAGCATGAGCTTAGTGGTTTGTATGACTGTGCTCACGGTGCTGGTCTTGCGGTAATCATGCCGGCCTGGATGGATTTTGTTTACAAGCACGATGTAATGCGTTTTGCCCAGTGGGCTACAAGAGTCTGGGGCTGCAAGATGGATTTTGCAGATCCTGATAGAACTGCCCGCGAGGGTATTAAGTGTTTCCGCCAGTTCTTGAGAAGCATCGGCATGCCAATTAATTTTGCTGAACTTGGTGCTAAGGAAGAAGATATCCCTACTCTCGTAAAGAAGTTTGGTTTGCCAGAAGGTGGAAGAACCGGTGGATTTGTGAATTTGAGTTCGGAAGATATAGCAGAAATCTACAAGATTGCCGCTAAGGCTACAATATAATTAAGTTTCTCACAGAGGACACGGAGGCCACAGAGGAAAACATAAAAAAATTATAAAACTCTGTATGCTCTTTAGCTCTGTGAGGAATTTCTTTAGGAGGAACCATGAAAGCACTATTTATCGGCGGAACAGGCACAATCAGCATGGCAATTTCAAAACTGCTGCTGGAAAAAGGCTGGGAGCTATATCTTATTAATAGAGGGAACCGTAATACAGATTCGCGTCTCAAGGGCGCACATTTTATTACAGTTGATATAAATGATGAGGCGGCCGCAGAAAAACTCGCTGGCATGACCTTTGACGTTGCCTGCGACTTTATCGGCTTTGTACCGCAGCAGCTGGAGCGAGACTACCGTCTGCTTAAGGGCAAGGTTCGTCAGTTTATGTATATCTCTTCTGCATCTGCTTATCAAAAGCCTTGTGGAAACTATGTAATCAGCGAAAAAACTCCGCTTGCAAATCCTTACTGGGAATATTCCCGCAATAAAATTGCCTGCGAAGATTACCTGATGAAGCTTTACCGCGAGGAAAACTTCCCGGTTACGATTATCCGCCCGAGTCATACTTATGATGAGAGGTCGGTGCCTCTCGGAGTTCACGGAGACAAGGGCAGCTGGCAGGTTGTAAAAAGAATCAAAGAAGGAAAACCTGTTATTATTCACGGAGACGGAACTTCGCTTTGGACCATCACTCACAACTCAGATTTTGCAAAAGGCTTTGTTGGCTTAATGGGAAACATTCACGCAATCGGCGAAGCTGTTCAGATTATGAGCGACGAAAGCGTAACCTGGAATCAGATTTACCAGTGTATTGCGGCAGCGCTTGGTGTTGAACTTAAGGCAGTTCATGTTTCTTCTGAATATCTGGCTGCTCATTCTGATTATGACTTTACAGGAAGCCTGATTGGAGATAAGGCAAACTCGGTTGTATTTGATTGCAGTAAACTTAAGTCTCTGGTACCAGACTTTGTTGCGACAAAGCGAGCAGATCAGGGAATCAGAGAAACAATAGAATACGTTCTATCCCACCCCGAATGCCAGAAAGAAGACCCGGATTTTGACAAGTGGTGTGATGAGATTATCAGTAAAGTCGGTGGTTGAGTGCCGCAATGAGATAATCTGTAAAGCCGGTGGTTGAGTAGCCCGGCAGGGCGTATCGAAACCACAAAAGAAGGCACAGGTGGTTTCGACAGGCTCAACCACCGCATATGGAGACTAAAAAAATGACAGACGTAAAAGGAAAATGGGCGCTGGTAACCGGCGCAAACCGTGGAATCGGCTATAGAATCGCAAAATTTATGGCCGGCAAAGGCTGCAATCTGATTTTGCATAGCCGTTCGCTGGAGCATACTACTGCCGTTCTCAGAAGCCATAAAAAAAGCCGCAGATTTTCCGCAGCTTTTTAAATGATATCAATGCCCGGAATATTTGCCGGGCATTATTTATTCTTCAAACCAGTTTTCAAGCATTAAAGCACTACAATCCTTTATATAAACAAAATCCTGAATATTACGGGTCACAAGAATAAGATTATTTGCAATGGCTACAGAGGCAATTTGCAAATCCAGTTCTGCAGGTATTTTTCCAATTTCTTCAAGGCGGCTTTTTATATCAGAGTAAATTGATGCTGCATGAATATCAAAATCTAAAAACTCATACATACCTTGTACTGTATTGATATAAAAGTCTGAAAGATTATCTTTTCTCTTTCCGTCGGCAAGACGTTTTATTCCATATAAAGCCTCTGCCCATGTGACTGAACTCAACGCTGAAATCTTTTGAGTTTCAAAAATCTTTTTTACTACATTCTGATTTTGAACTTCTTTAGTCAGCTCTGAAATAATATTTGTATCAAGCAGATATAATTTTTGCATCATCACCTACCTTATTCAAAATCTTCGGGATGACGTAATCCGGTTTTCTTGCGTTCAATTTCAAAAGTTTTTTTCCATTCTTCTTCTGAAAAAGAATCAAAATTCATTTTCTTACGGAAATTTATATATGCAAGATAAAAAGGAGATTTACTAATATCTTCTGTTGTTGTCTGACTTTCAGCTCCAACTAAAACTGCAGATGTTTTTCCATGCCGGGTAATTTCAATCCTCTCCCCCTGCTCAGCCAGCTGCACAAAAAAAGAGAGTTTATTTTTAACTTCAAAAAGAGGAATCTGCCGCATATTCACCTCCTATGATGGATATACGGTTATTATATATCAATATAGCCATATTGTCAAATTTAGCTATATTATTAGATATGTTGTAACAATAACTATAATTCAAATTGTTTCATTTCTTCACTCGTAAGAGGCCGTCCTAATCTTTTTGACAAAAGGATTGCCTCTCGCAGGCGAAAAGGTTTTGGCGAAGATTGTTCAACTAATCTTCCATCTGGAAATTCTTCACCAAAGCAATCAAAATCTTCTTTTGTAAAAGACTGTGTATTGCTTTCCATATTTATATAATAGCATAAAATCAAGCATTAAAAACAAGAAAAAACTGGTTAACAGATTTATTTATTTCCCTTTGCAATATTATGTGGTCTGCAAAGCATCTGACAATTTGAAATATCCGTTGCACCACCTTTACTCCAGGCTGCTACATGATCGGCATCCATTTCTGTGAGTTTCCATATTTTTATTTTATTAGGAGTATCTGAAATAGCACAGAAAGGACAATTAGAAATACCCTTTTCTTCTGCTTCTTTAGTTTGTTTATCATAAACAATTCTTTTATCTCTATCTTCAAAAATTCTGATGTTTAAGAGCTTTGTATCGACACAACCACCTAAAACATATTCAAAAATACCACTTCGGTTTTTAACGGCACCATCTGCATAGAGTTCTTTTACCTTTTTGTCAATTTCATCCGGATTATAAGGCGTTGTATGATATTTTTCATAAAGCTCTCCCCATTTTTGGCCACACATTTCTTTTTCAACAGTTTTGAAAACACTGGAAACCCAATCAATTACAGAAGTAAAATAATTTTTGAGTTCAGAAATATCTTCATTGTTTCTGTGTTCAGACATATATACTTCTTTATTATTTTTACTTACCCAATTTAAAGCACAGGAAAGAAAATCCTGTCTTTTTACATCGCCTTTTATATATGCACTCCATTTTTGAATATTTGAATTCTGGCTGTTAGAAAATTCTTTTTTTGCGGCAGTGACAAACTTACCAGAATAAATTGCATTCAAAAGCTCCTGATCATTAAGCGGAACACCTGCGATATTTATTGTCTTAAACCATTCCTTAATTTCACTTTCAGTTCCTTCGCAGATGTAAATCAATAATTTAGTATTAAGTATTTTTTCCTGCAAGTCTTCATCAAGTCCTGTAAAATAATTTTCCATTCCATTAACTTTTACAGCAAACTTACCAATTACATAACGACCAAAACTCGTAATACGCTGTTGCCCATCTAAAACCTCGTAAGAATCTTTGCCAGTTTTTACAAAATAAAGAATACCAAGTGGATAACCTTTTATGATTGAATCAATTACTGCAACATCTTTTACACCATCCGCATAAATATAATTACGCTGATATTCCGGCTGGATTGTCAGCTTACCAGATAAACCAAATAAACCTTTACCTTCAAGTTCGTTATATGTAAAACCATTACAAATTTCTTTTATAGTGATTTCGGTTTTTAGAGTTGTTTGCATTTTTATTTCCTTTTTATCAAAATTCTCTGATAAACTTTTTCTAAATGCCCGTCACCTACTAGAAGAACTCCACTTGCATTTAAATCATAAGTTCCTTTTTTTCCAAATTTTGTAAAATATGCGTCTTTACATTCGCTTGTTGTATACAACTTTGTTTTTAAACCATATAAATCTTCATTTTCACACATTCCAACAATTTCAAATTGTTCAGGACAATATTTATCAAGAAAGGAAATGGGAACCCCCATAATTCCATTAAAATCAGATGGTATTGAATCAACAAAAGGAATTTCTATGGCATTATAATTATCATAATGACTATATCCATAATTCTTTACTTCTTTATGTCTACTGAATTTTATATTATCTGCTTCTGTCATTAAGACTAAAGGTTGATGTCTACGCCCATGCTCAATGTTTGTGTACCATCTGACACCATTTACACGCCAATATAATTTTCCGTCTTTAATATAAGCATTTTTTTCATTTGACATTTTTTTGGGGTCATACAATTTTGCACTTCCTACAAAATAGGCTGCGCCACCATTAAAATAACTTGAACCAAGCCATATTTCATTATTTTTAATCTTTGGAAATACCTCTTTATATGTAATTGCATTAAGATTTCCAATTATTATAAATTTTTTATTCTTTTCTAAAATCCAGGCCAAAAATTCCTTGAATAAGCTAAATGGTGGATTAGTAATAATTATATCCGATTCATCTCTAAGCTTTCTAACTTCTTGACTTCTAAAATCACCATCACCATCTAAGTAATTCCATTTCAAATCATCAACATTGATTTTACCATCACCATTTTCATCTTTTTCAAGTATAAATATTTTTCCATTTGTTCTTGTTTTAGAATTATCAAAAAGTGGACTTTCAGTTTCAAATAACGATGGTTGGTAATCTTTGTAATATTTGCTTTCTACAGCATAACTTGTACTGATTAATTTCTTCAATCCAAATCTATTGAAATTCTGAGCAAAATATTTTGTAAAATTAGACCATTCCGGATCATCACAAGGAAGAAGAATCGTTTTATTCTTAAAAACTTCTGGATTATAATCCAAATAAGCATTCATTTCTTTTTCGATGTCAACATATTGTGTATAAAACTCATCGTTTTTTGTTGATTTTGCAGAATATAATTTATCATTAGCCATAAAAAACTACCTAATGATAATGGTCATAAAAATTTCATAAAATGAACATTATCATCTTCTAAATAATAATGAATTAGTTCACTTTATTAAAGATAAAGATGATAAAAATCATCAAAATATGAATATGAGTTTTTGGAAAAATGTTGAGGAAGAATTAAAATTTCAGAATAAAACTCGAAAGCAATTAGCAAAAGCTGTCGGATTTGATACGACAACTATAAGCAAAGGTTTAACAAATCAAAGTATTCCTTCGGCTGATGTAGCATTAAAAATTGCTTACTTTTTAAATGTATCTGTTGAATCACTTTTGGATTTACCTGCCAGAACAGAGAATAAAAATGCTGAGGAAGAACAAAAACAAATTCGTTATTACAAAAAATATTTCAATTTAATTTCTCAAGCCGAACACTTGAACGACCAACAATTAAAAGCTATTGAGAATCTAATTAAAACTATATAAAAGCAGGGGCGTTGCGGAACAACCAGTTGTTCCGAGCCATTTTTATCGATGAGCCTAAAAAATGCAGTGCATTTTTTTTAACGGCTCTTCGATTTTAGGCAGGGGGCGGCGTTTGAGCCCCCCGCAGAAGGGATAGCGGAAGACCGGTAGCACGCTTGCGTGCGTACGGGCTGGAGCGAGGGGAAGGCCTTCCCCTCCTAACACCTAAAACCTAGAACCTATAACCTATAACCTAAAGAATATATCTGCTCAAATCCTGATTCTGACTGATGCCTTCGAGCTTTTCGTCTACGTAGGCAGCATCAATCTTGATTGTCTCACCCTTGTGTTCATCTGCTTCGAAGTTGATATCGGCAAGAACCTTTTCCATAATTGTGTGCAGGCGGCGGGCTCCGATATTTTCGGCGCTGGCGTTCACCTCTTCTGCAACAGTACTCATACGGTCGAGGGCGTCTTCTGTGATATCGAGTTTTACACCTTCTGTTTCGAGAAGCGATGTGTACTGCATAATCAGGCTGTTCTTTGGCTCGCTGAGAATGCGTTTAAAATCATCTTTGTGCAGTGAATCAAGCTCTACACGAAGTGGGAAGCGTCCCTGCAATTCCGGAATCAAATCACTAGGAGCGGCAACACTGAAGGCACCGGCAGCAATAAAAAGAATGTGAGTTGTATCAATTACACCAAACTTTGTATTTACGTTACTGCCTTCTACGATTGGAAGGATATCACGCTGAACTCCTTCGCGGCTTACGTCCTGTCCGTGGCTTTCGCCGTGAACCGCAATCTTATCTATTTCATCAATAAAGATAATTCCGCTCTGCTCTACACGCTTTTTGGCTTCGTCGGCAACCTTGTCGTGATCTACCATATTATCCAGAACTTCTTCGGTAAGAATCTTGCGGGCTTCCTTTACAGTGATGTTGCGCTTTTTACCGCGGCCAGAGCCGTTCATCATATTCAGGATTCCCTGCATGCTGTTCTGAAGGTCGTCTATGCTGCCACCGGCAATGATTTCCATATTTGGCATTCCCTGAGGGCGGTGAACAACCATTTCAACCTCGCGGTCTTCGAGTTTACCCTCGCGAAGCATCTGACGGAACTTTTCGCGGGTATGATTTTCACGCTCTTTTTCTGCAGCAGCCTCGGCAGATTCAGCGGCTTCTTCGTCGGCCTTCTGCTGGTCTGCTGCAGCCTGATTTGCCTCATTAAGAGCTGACTGCATGTCAGCGGCAACCTTGTTCAAATCTATTGTGATTTCACCTGCGCTTGGCTGAGTCAAAAAGCCCAGAGGCTTGATATCCATTTTAGAGTCAGATGCTGACTTGTCGTTTTTCTTCTTCTCGTCTTTACCGGTTCCAGGCAAGAGCAAATCAAGAAGGCGCTCTTCAACAACGCTTACAGACTTCTCGCGGAGCTGCTCTTCCATCTCGGCTTTAACGTCGTTGTAGCCAACTGCCATAAGGTCGCGAATCATGCTTTCTACATCGCGGCCAACGTAACCGACCTCGGTGTATTTTGTAGCTTCAACCTTAAGGAAAGGCGCACCGCAGAGCTTTGCAAGACGGCGGGCAATTTCTGTTTTACCACAGCCTGTTGGTCCAATCATCAAAATGTTTTTTGGAGCAACTTCATCGCGGATTTCTTCCGGCAATTTGAGACGGCGGAAGCGGTTACGAAGAGCAACTGCAACGGCACGCTTAGCCTTTTCCTGCCCGATGATATATGAGTCCAGTCTCTCTACAATCTGTTTTGGTGTAAGTTCTGTTTTGTTTTCTGTGTTTTCCATAAGGTTATAATTCCCTGTCACCCCGAACTTGTTTCGGGGTCTCATTTTTAGATGCTGAAACAAGTTCAGCATGACGCAATCTTACTCTAACGTTTCAACAGTCAAATTCTGATTTGTGTAAATACAGATGCTGCCGGCGATATTCAAAGATCTCTCCGCAATTTCCTTAGCGCTCAAATCCGAAGAATCAAGATAAGCAAGGGCCGCAGAGTAAGCATAGTTACCGCCCGAACCAATCGCAATTGCATCGTGCTCAGGCTCAATAACGTTACCGTCGCCGCTGATCAAAAGAATCTGTTTTTTATCGGCAACAAGAAGCATAGCCTCGAGCTTCTGCAGAGTGCGGTCTGTTCGCCAGGCCTTAGCAAGCTCAACTGCAGAGCGCATAATGTCGCCGTTATATTCCTTTACCTTAGCTTCAAAGCGGTCCAGCAGAGTAAAAGCGTCTGCCACAGAACCTGCAAAGCCGGTGAGAATCTTTCCATCATAAATTTTACGAACCTTTCGCGAGTTTCCCTTACAAACTGTCTCGCCCAAAGTACACTGACCGTCGCCCGCCATGGCAACCTGTCCGTTTCTGCGCACCGCAAGAATAGTGGTGCTTCTGATTTTCGTCTTATTTCCCATATAATAAAATATAATGATTTCCGCCTCACTATGCAAATAAAAAAGAAAACAGAAAGAAAATTGACTTTTTTTCAAATTTCCTCCAAAAAAACTGCGTAAAATGCCGATGAAATGTATTTTGATGAATTTGCTGAAAAAGTACGCAATCACAAGCAGAATTCAGAGGGGGTAAAGGTGGTTAGTAAAATAGTAGAAGAATACGGTGATGAAAGAGCCGCAGCCACCTTGCAACAAGGAATACAACAGTAATCTATTGAGGAAGTTATTTTACTTCGTCGGACTGCGCTACTGCGCAGATCCGACGAGGCACATGCGTCGGGCAAGCCCGCCGCTATCTGTATGGAAATTTATATACGTGTGCGCTCGCACGCACTGCGATTCCACTCTGCCTGAATTAGCCTAGTTCGCACTACCTACCAGACACATCAGCCGCCTTCGGCGTCTGGTGTTGCAAGGAAGTTATTTTACTTCGTCGGACTGCGCTACTGCGCAGATCCGACGAGGCACATCCATTCTGCCTCGGCGCATAACTTATCGCCTACGTAGGCTTTACCGGCCTGTTTGATCATCTTTGGGCTGTTGCGGAGGAACTCAATTTCCATACGAACCTTGTCGCCAGGACGAACCTGGTTGCGGAACTTTACCTTGTCCAGTGTGGCAAAGAAGAAAAGCCCGTCTGCGGGTACAATGTTCAGATAACGCAAAGCCGCGCCGCCTGCCTGAGCCATAGTCTCACAGAGAATTACTCCCGGAACTACAGGGTACTCAGGAAAGTGTCCCTTAAAGAAAAACTCGTTTTCTGTAAAGGTATGTTCACAAACGCAGCCCTTTTCATCAGCACTGATAATTGCGTCGACAAAAAGAAAAGGCTCGCGGTGTGGAAGCAATGATTTAATATCAGTTGTTAATGCCATTTAAATCCTCTTGTTACCAGCTGAAGGAAATAGCGGCATAAAGAACATTCTGTGTCAAATCAAACTTCTTATTAACAGTTTCTGTATTAGAAGGAATGGAGTATGATGAATTATAAGTAATTGTTTCAATCTTATCGCCAAGGCCCTTTACAAATCTCCAGCCGATAACAGGATTAACTACACTGTTTGGAAGGAACTTAGCCTGAAGGCCAAGAGAGATTCCCGAGTAAGAAGCATTCAAATTAGTATAACCATAAACCTGGCTATATCCACTTTGATATCTATAATTAGATGGTTCCTTAAAATTCCAGCCGGCATTATAACCAATGTTAAAACCAAAGCGAACAACGTTTCCTAAATAAAGTCCAACAGCAGGTCCAAATTCAAAGTTCAAAGAAACACTGACTGCATCTTCATAAGTTACGTTAGGCCTATTGCCAAGCACTTTCCAGTTTTCAGTCTTTCCAACACCAAAATTAAAACCACCCATAAAACCAAAGCCTACAATATCCCATGGCTTAAAAAGATGATATGACTGAAGCCCCATCGCAAATTCGTTGGCATTGATATCTTTGTCCACATCCTGAACTGTTGCCTTATTGATACCATAACCAAACTGAATCTGAATATCTCCATTATAGAAATCTCCAGCACAAACTGCTCCACCCATTACCATAAGGGCAGCTACCAAAGCTAAAATCTTTTTCATAAATTTTTCTCCTTTCTATTTTATTTTCTTTATAATAATTGCACCGTTGTGTCCACCAAAACCAAAGGTTGCAGACATTGCGGCGTCTATATTCATTTCTACACCTTTGTTAGGTGTGTAGTCAAGGTCACAACCGCCTTCAATATCCTGCTCATCAAGGTTCTTTGTACAAGGAACAAAGCTGTCGTTGATTGCCTTTACACAAATCATAGCTTCTACCGCGCCGGTTGCACCTAGACAGTGTCCGTGCATAGACTTTGTAGAAGAAATCTTAAGCTTGCGGGCATTTTCTTCACCGAAGGCAATCTTAATCATATTTGTTTCGCTGGAATCATTCTTCATTGTAGATGTTCCGTGAGCGTTGTAGTACTGAATCTCGCTTGGATCCATTCCGGCATCCTTGAGGGCGCGTGTCATACACTTTGAACCGCAGATTCCATCAGGATTTGGAGCTGTAAGATGATATCCATCACAAGAAGCACCGTAACCTGCAATTTCTGCATAAATCTTAGCACCACGAGCCTTAGCGTGCTCATACTCTTCGAGAACGAGAATAGCTGAGCCCTCGCCCATTACAAAGCCGTTGCGGTTCTTATCGAAAGGACGGCTTGCCTTTGTCGGGTCATCATCAAAACCAGTAGAAAGAGCGTGAAGTACTTCGAAGCCTACAACACCGAACTGACAGATAGTTGATTCAGCACCACCACTCAAACAGGTGTCGAGGCGGCCACTTCTTACCATATCAAAAGCAACTCCGAGAGCATCTGTACCAGAAGAACATGCTGTAGCAATTGACTGAACAGGACCGTGTACTCCAAACTGAATTGCGATGTTTCCGCCTACTTCGTTAGGAATGAGCTTTGGAATAGCCATAGGATTAGTTTTTACACCACCCATTTTCTGCATACCAAGAATATCAGCTTCTGTCTCTTCGAGACCACCGATTCCAACTCCAAGTACAATACCGGTTTCATCAAGTACTTCGGCATTTCCCATAAGCCCTGAATCATCAAGTGCCATTTTAGCTGCGGCTACACCAAGCTGTGTAAAACGAGCCATTTTGCGGGCATCCTTTGAATCCATATAAAGACCTGGATCAAAGTTTTTTACTTCTGCCGCATAGTGAACCTTGTTTACAGAAGCATCAAAAAGTGTGATTGGGCCGATTCCGCTTTTGCCGGCTTTAATTCCAGCCCAGGTTTCTTCTACAGTATTTCCAAGAGGAGTTACAGCTCCCATTCCAGTAATTACAACACGTCTTTTTTCCATATTAATCCTCATCAAAATTTTACAAAGATATAAAAGATAGAAAGGATGATAAGGATTTTTTTATTCTATCTTTTATATCCTGTTCATCTTTGTTTATTAAATTATAAATTTCCAATGCTTTCTGCAGAATTAACTGCAACACAGTTTGCTGTCTCTGCAAATCCTGATTTTCCCCAGAGGCCTGTCAAAACTGCGCCAACACCAGGCTCAATCAGTTCCCATTCGTCGCCGCTTGACTTAATAAGGTCGTTCAAAACTGCCTCTTCACTTGTCCAGCGAACAGGGTTTGTAAGGTGAAGAACGGCATTCTTTTTGATTTCTTCACCATCTTTTGCTTCCTTACCTGTTACGTTGCTGAAAAGTGTTTTATCAGGGTTATTAAAGGTAACTCCCGCAATTGCCTTTTCAAAATTATCAGCTGCTTCCTGCATCAACGGGCTGTGGAAAGGACCAGCTACAGCAAGGCGGAGGGCACGGCGCGCCCCTGCTTCCTTTGCCTTGGCTTCAATCTGTTCAAGGGCATCTGCAGTACCGCTGACTACTGTCTGAACAGGGCTGTTAAGGTTTGCTGCATAAGCATCTTTAATGCCATTTGCAAGCTCTTCTACCTTCTCTGGCGGAAGACCAAGAACGGCTGTCATTCCAGGTGCGTGACCTTCGTTTGCCTTAGCAATATTTTCGCAGGTTGCCTGCATAATAAGTCCGCGCTCGCGAACAACTTTAATTACATCTTCAAAGCTCAAAACGCCAGCCGCATACAAAGCCGGGAATTCACCAAGAGAAAAGCCCATAGCGGCGCTTGGCTCAATACCTTTTGTTTTCAAAACAGCCATAACTGCGAGCGAGGCAGTTGTAATTGCAAGCTGACTGTTATCTGAACGGCTCAAAGTTGCCGCATCACTTTCCCAAAGAAGCTTCGGCATATCAACGCCGGTAATTTTTGTTACCTGATCTACAACTGCACGTGCTTCAGGATAAGCATCACAGATATCCTTAATCATGCCGGGAACCTGTGCACCCTGTCCCGGAAATAAAAATGCATATTTTTTCATATTTACCCCTATAAGAATATTCTGCCAAAAGGCACTGTAACAAAATGACATTTTATGCACTTTTTGTCAATATAAGAGCATAAATAGGGGCAGATTTTTTTTGTCTTTTATTCTTTTCTATAATATAATAGATGATATGAAGATTGCTAACGAATTATTTGACAGAAAGGTTTTAATCGTCGATGACGAAGAAATAAACCGCGAAATTCTTGGAAACATAATTGAATCAGAATACAAGGTCGACTTTGCTGGTAATGGCAGGGAGGCACTGGAGAAAATCCATGACAAAAGCTCCGGTATTTCTCTGGTGCTGCTTGATATCCTTATGCCCGAAGTTTCAGGCCTTGATGTTATAAAGCAAATGAAGGCAGAAGGCCTGCTCACTGAGATTCCGGTAATTGTTCTTACTTCCGAAAAAAATTCCGAAATCGAAAGCCTTAAGCTTGGCGCTGCAGACTTTCTTACCAAGCCTTATGACCGGCCCGAAGTTATTCTTGCCCGAGTCCGCCATTCAATAGAGCTTTTTGAAAATGCAAGGCTCATCAATGCGACAGAGTTTGATAAGCTTACCACTCTTTACTCTCCGGAATTCTTTTTTGAATATGCCGCTCTTTTTGACCAGCGCTTCCCGGAAAAAACAATGGATGCTGTTGTAATAAACTTTACCCGTTTCCATCTTTTGAACGAGCTTAAGGGCCGCGCCTTTGGAGACCAGATTCTTAGCGCCATGGCAGACGGACTACGCAGCATCCTTTTAAAAACCGGAGGTCTTGCAGGCCGTAAGGATGCCGACACCTTCTTTGCCTATATTCCTCATATCGACGATTACAAAAGCATCATAGAAAAAATAAACGAAAAGCTTTCTTCCCTCCTCAAGGCTTCTGAAACAAGACTGCGCCTTGGAGTTTACACCGACACAGAAAAAAAACTTCCGGTTCTTCTTCGTTTTGATTACGCAGTTCAGGCCTGCAATTCTATCCGCAGTCATGCCGGAGAAGAAATCTGCATTTATGATAATCAGATGGCAGAGCGCGAAGTTTTCAACGCCCACCTGCTCGAAGATTTTGAAGCCGCAATTGAACAAAAGCAGTTTAAGGTTCAGTATCAGCCAAAGTTCAACATCACAGGCGACACTCCAAAGCTTTGTTCTGCCGAAGCTCTTGTCCGCTGGATTCACCCGGAGCTTGGCTTTGTGCGTCCTGATCTTTTTATTCCTCTTTTTGAAGAAAACGGCCTTGTTACCAAGCTTGACCGCTACGTCTGGGAAGAGTCTGCAAAACAGATTGCCCGCTGGAAAAAAGAGCTTGGCATGACAATTCCTGTTTCGGTAAATGTTTCGCGCGTAGATATTGCCGCTCCTGATGTTGTGGACTTTATCAGCAAAATTGTAAAAGAAAACGGCCTTGAGCCAAAGGACTACATGCTGGAAATTACCGAGTCTGCCTATACCGAAGATTCCAAACGCATTATAGAGGTTGTGGAAAAGCTTCGTTCTCTTGGTCACAAAATAGAAATGGATGACTTTGGTTCGGGTTATTCTTCGCTCAATATGCTTACTTCCATGCCAATAGATGCCCTCAAAATGGACAAGGCCTTTATCCGCAATATCCAGCCGGGCAATAAGGAAATGGAGCTGGTAACACTTGTACTAAAAATTGCCCAGGCTCTTGGAGTTCCGGTAATTGCCGAAGGTGTAGAAACCGAAGAAGAATGCAAGCTTTTAAAAGATGCCGGCTGCGACATAATTCAGGGTTATTATTTTTCAAAACCACTTCCACCGGAAGATTTTTCAAAATATGCCGGCAATGATAAGGGAGATGCAAATTGATGACTATAGAATCCCTTAAAGCTACAGGAGCAAATGTAGAAGAAGGACTGGCCCGCTGCCTGAACAAGGAAGATTTTTACCTTAAAATGGTAAACATGGGCCTGACAAATCAGAATTTTCAGCTGCTGGGCCCTGCCCTTGAAGCAAAGGATTTTGACAGGGCT
>OCTW011602049.1_pt1 | contig 33648 bp, 12 predicted proteins | sample 1539671 | NCBI WGS metagenome assembly OCTW01 (sample SAMN02144230, study PRJEB22623) | gut metagenome | biome: sheep rumen | host: Ovis aries | place: New Zealand
CTTTTTGTTTAAAAGTAATAGGAAACTTCACAGCCTCCTATTACCATTAAACCTAAACCTTAACTATGAAAATTTTGTTTTCGATGCAAAAGTACTGCTTTTATTTGGAATAGCCAAATTTTTTTACAAAAAAATGCTTATTTTGTTTGTTTTTTTACTATTTCGCCCATTAACGTAGCCGCAGTGGCCTCGTAAATACGTACCATGACGAGATCTCCTATCTTTTCGTCCGTACGGGGGAAGACGACTGTCTTGTACTGCTCCGTTCTGCCGAACATGTCATTCCGGCTGCGTTTGGAGAAGCCCTCCACAAGCACTTCGACTGTTTTGCCGATCTCCCGATGGTTGGACTCCATGGAGAGTTGGTTCTGGAGCGCTATGATCTCGTTGAGCCGGCGGATCTTCTCCTCCTCCGGCACGTTGTCCGGGAGGTGTTTCGAAGCATAGGTACCGGGCCGCTCCGAATATTTGAACATAAAGGCGGAGTCAAAGCCCACCTCCCGCATGAGTTTGAGGGTTTGCATGTGGTCCTCCTGCGTCTCGTCATGAAAGCCGCACAGGATATCCGTGCTGATCGCCGCGGTAGGCAAGATTCGCCGGATAGCGGCAATACGGTCCAGATACCATTCACGCGTATATTTGCGATTCATCAGTTTCAGGACATGGTTCGACCCCGATTGTACCGCCAGGTGGATGAACTTGCACAGGTTTGTATGCCGGCTGATTGCCTCGAGTGTCTTATTGGACATGTCTTTGGGATGGCTGGTGGTAAAACGGATACGCATATCCGGCACCGCGTCCGCCACTATCTCCAGCAGGTCTGCGAAATCAATACATTTATCATTTTCACATTTACCATTTACCATCGGAGTATAGCGGTAGGAGTTGACATTCTGTCCGAGAAGGGTTACTTCCTTATATCCCTTCGCCTGCAGATCGCGCACCTCATTAAGGATCGACTCCACGTCGCGGCTTCGTTCCCTGCCGCGGGTATAAGGAACCACGCAATAGGCGCAGAAATTATTACATCCCCGCATAATAGAGACGAAACCGCTGATAGAGCGTCCAATCCGTGCCGGTACGATCTGGCGATAAGTCTCTGTAGTACTGAGTTCCACATTCATTGCCTTGCCTCCCTGCTCGCATTGCGCCAGCAGATTAGGTATATCCAGATAAGCGTCCGGTCCTGCGACAAAATCCACATTGTACTCATCGAGCAGTTGGCGTCCCATTCGTTCCGCCATGCAGCCGATCACACCGATGATCTTGTCCCTGTTCCCGATAGGCATTTTCTGGTTTCGCAGATGAGCACTCATCTCCCGCAGGCGCGCACCCACTTTCTGCTCCGCGTTATCGCGTATCGAACAAGTATTGAGCAGCACGACATCCGCCGTCTCCCAACTATCTGTTATTTCAGCCCCTGTAGTCTGCATAATTGCAGCTACAACCTCGCTGTCCGCCACGTTCATTTGGCAGCCATAAGTCTCTATATAGAATTTTTTTATCATTTTTCTTGCATATTTCAAAAAAAAGCAGTACCTTTGCACCCGATTTCGCGAAAGACGCGAGACGGGGAGTGGCGCAGCCCGGTAGCGCAACGGTCTGGGGGACCGGAGGTCGCGTGTTCGAATCACGTCTCCCCGACAAGAGAACCAAGCGGTTCTCTTTTTTTGTAGACGTAATTCTCCACGGTGTTCTTAGCCACAAGGGCACGATTATTGCCAGTGGCAATCTTCTTATCTCGCTACACTCGACCGATTATTGCCAGTGGCAATTTTCGAATCACGTCTCCCCGACAAAAGGATGGCTCAATGTCGTCCTTTTTTGTTGGGGAGAATGGCATGTTACTCCCCGACAACTAAAGGCAGGTTTACTTCGGTAACTGCCTTTAATTGTACTTTCTGCAGGATTGTCTGCATTTCTGCATTCTGCTGCAACAGTCCCATCCACCATTCCGCTTCATCCATATCCGCGAATCCGCTGACTCGCAGCGCGCATCCTTTACCGAAGACCGGCATTTTCTGCAGGTCGAAATCCCGGATCAGGAACTGCGAGAAGTTGAACAACGCCACTTCGTATAACAAGTCATTCAGCGCCTGCTCATCCGCTTTCGGCAGGATCAGCAGTACCACCGAAGGCTGGTTGCGGTCCTCGCTCCATTGCTGTTCCTCTTCCGGGTTCTCTTGCGGTTGTGCTTCCGTTTGTTCTCTCAGCTCTGCCAGATTGCCCGTAGAGCCGCCTTTCTTGCTCTCCATTCCTTGCCCCATCATCGCCAACATATCCTTCGCCATAGCGCCCATTTCCGTCTCCCCGTAACGGGAAACGAGGTCTTGCAGTTCCGCCACGAAAGCATCCTGTCCTTCCGTACGGGCAACCGACACGGCATTCAGGAAGAGGAACCGCGGCATGAGCGCGCTTTGCGGGAAAGCGGTGTCCGCATATTGTTTGTTGGCTTTGACGAGCGCATATTCTCCTTTGGTATAAGCCCCATAGGTAGCCGCATAGAGCGAGTCCTGCTCCGCCAGCATCCGTTGCATCCGCGCTATATACGCCGAGTCTTGGCGCAACGCCTGCATCTGTTGGTCCTCATAGATAGGAGCCAGACAAGCATGATTCGGGAAACGGTGCTCCAACTCCCGCAAGGTCTCTTCCGCCTGCTGTTGGTCCTCCAATCGGTCGCGATAGATGAAATAGAGCGCGACCATAGCTTCCCGCCACAAGCTGTCGCTGAGGGCATAATCCTGCTCCGTGCGCGGGATCTGCTGGAGATAATACTCCGGTTTATGGGTATCCGTTTCCACCGGCTGGCGGAGTTCCGTTGAATCCGCTGCAAGTGCGGTAGAGTCCTGATCCTCCGGATTCTCCTCATCGGCGAACGAGGCTGTGACTTGTTTGTTCTGTCTTCTCCAGTTATCCTCCAGCGGTCTGTTGCCCCATCTGCGGCGCCATTCCTGCTGGCCCTGTTTCATCAACTGGGGGTTATAGAAATACCACTCGCCTTTCTGCGCTCCGCCTCCGCCTAACATATTAGCGGTATTCACACTTCTGGGCATGTCGTCTCCGCGCGCGAGTTCACGCTCTTCCTGCGCCTGGCGGATCGAGTCCTGTTTCTCCGTCTCTATGAGTTCGGCGATGATTTTATCGACAACAGCCCGTTGTTCCTCTTCGGACATATGTCCGAGCCGCTGAAGCGAATCCTGGAGTTGCGACTGGTTGTACGAGATGATCAGTTCGTCCAGCACCTCCGATCGTTTCTGCACCCGTGCATAGTTCTCATGCTCGGCTGTCAGGATAGTGATTGCTTCGCGATAACATGGCTGCGCTTTCACGTACGCGCGTTGTTCAAAATATATATCGCCCGCGCGCACGAGGACCGCCGCCTTGGCTGTCCCTGCCTGGGTTGACTCCGCTATTGCCTTCTCATACATCTCCAGAGCTTTGGTTGTATCTTTCGTTTGGAGATAGATATTTCCCATCGCGCCGTAGATCTGGTCCAGACGGTCTTTGAATTTCGATTGTTTGGTCATAGTTCGCAGTTTGCGGAGCGAGTTCTTCCCTCCCAGTTCCGCCATGCGTATGCGTGCGTTGAACTCCATGTCATTAGGCGGCGCCATGCGCACGACAGACTTGTATGACTGGATCGCCTCGTCTCGTTGGGAGTTCATCTCATATAGTTGTCCCAGGACATAGGCGAACCTCGGACGGTAGATCTTCCGTTTCTCGTGCGGGAGCGCCAGTTTGACGAAGGGTATAGCCTCTCGGTAATGTTCGCCCTTGAGCAGCACGTCCGCCTTGACCGCCGAATAGAGTTTGGCATGTTTGCGGCTGAGCGCATCTATCTGCACGCGGTTCAGCATATCTTCCGCCTCGTATTGCCATCCCATCTCGGCGTATGCGCGCGCAATCCACAGCTGGCATTGCGCAATCATATCCGGGTCGTTCTGGTAATGATTAATAATATAGTTGAAGGTGCTGACGGCTCCGAGGAAATCGCCTTTGTGGAACTCCGCCTCGCCAAGGCGCATCCACGCAAGGTCCATGTTGGCATTGAATTCTTCGGATTTGAGCCATAGCTTATATTTAGGATCGTTCGCCTTTTTAGGGTCACGTTTCGGTTTCGATTTGATAGAATGCAGTTTGATACATTTGCGGCATTTCTCGATGGTCTTGTCCATCTGGGTTGCCGACGCTTCTGCGGCTGCATGATTGGACACCGGATAAAGATACAGCACGCGGCTGTAGTCATCCGTATTGGCGTCCCGAATGGCTTTGAGGCCCTCTTCGTACGCTATATTGCCGTTATAGAGAATATTATATTTGACTTTCGTCTGGTGGAACGAACGGGTCGCCCATGTGTTTTTCTGGGTGGAACAAGAGGAGAGAAGCAGGATGACTAACCCTACTGATAAGAAATGTACTATTTTTAAGATTTCCCGCATCAAATATGAAGTTGCTCTTGTCCCGTAAATGAGCCGTAAACGAGTCGTAAGTGAGTCGTAAAAGTTCACAGTCTCATTTGGACGTAATAAGATGTACTATTTTTAAGAATTCAATCCTTTTACATGACTCTGCGCTGCGACGAACTCTTTGAGATAATAAGGTTCGTAGTAGGCTAATTGCTGTCCGCTGATCATTTGGCTTTCTACTTTTGACTTTTGACTTTCGACCAATCCTCCCATATACTTCGCCTCCGGCACTATTCCGGGTATGAAATGCCAGTTAGGAGAAGTCAGCACCGATTGGCATTTGGCGGCTCCGTCGCCGAAATAATAGACGGGTAACCTCTCCCCGTCCCTCTCCACAAGAGAGGGAGGAAGAACTGATTTCTCGTTCTCTACCACTACGGCGCGTGCTTTCTCTCCGCCATCCGTAGTATAGACCTCCATCCTCCGGGCATCTATCATAGGCACCAGAATAGCTGATTGGTGATTTGTGATTTGTGATTGCGCTTTTGCCGCCTCGCAGAGGACAGCCAAGGTAGGCACCGGGATAAGAGGTATATCCATGCCGTAGCATAATCCTTTGGCAGTAGAGGTACCTATACGGAGGCCGGTATAACTGCCCGGTCCTTCGGACAACGCGACCGCGTCTATAGAGAGTTGCTGCTCCCGCGCAAACGAGAGCAGTTCCTCTATATAGCGAGGTAGCAACCGCGCATGGTTGCTACCCTCCAGGCATATACACTGCTTGATCGGCGCGCCATCCTTGCAGATGGCGGCCGAACAAACCGATGTACTAGTTTCGATACATAGTATCGTCATGATTTAGAAGAGTTTGGAATCTCTGAAATGTTTCTTCTTCGGGAAGTTGAAATGGTATGCCAGTTTGATACCTGCATCAAAGTATCCCAATTTGTTAGCATATGCGTGCGTAGCGGACAATACATCCAAGTGTGCTTTATCCGTGTCTGTCGGAGCGGTCAGATTGAACAGACCTTCCGCGTTCGGAGTGTTCTTGAATGTGTTATAGACGCTATAGTTAGCATATGCACCGAGGCCCAGCGAGTTACCGCTCTTCAGTATCCACTCATAACCAAGTTCTGCAGTCAGCATCACATTGATATTGAACTGGATGCCGTTCTTCTCCTCGGGTTGTTGGCCGGTATAAACACCGGTTACCTCCTTGTCCACAACGGTAACGCCTGTTTCCTGGAAGAAAGCCGAGATATGGGTTTCATCCTGGTTAACCGATTGGTTATACGGCGTATAAACCGGAATCATGAACTTAGGACCGATATTGAAGAACACACCTTCTTTGGAGATCAAAGAGAACATAACCGGCACTTCGAGTTGAAGCTGGTGGTCTGTTTCCTTAACATCCTTGGCATAGACGGTGTAGTCAACGGTACCTTTGGTGAACGCAGTCAGATCGCTGTCTTTTCTAAATCCACTCTGGTGATAGCCGATACCGAGACCTACGATAATACCGAGGTCAACGGGGCGACCGTCTTTTGCCCAATAGTGAGCATACTGCAGGTCGAGAACGACGTCTCCACCACAGGTCCAACGAGCGGAGTCATTATCAGCATGGTGCATGAGCGCCGAAGCACCGCCGCGCACGCCGATAGTGAAGCGGTCGTAGTTGTGTTTGAACTTCTGAGTCGATTTGATAGAATCCTCCTTGGCCTGTTGTGCGGCAGCTTCCTCCTCTGCCTCACGTGCAGCCTGTTCTGCGGCTGCTTGCTCGGCAGCAGCTTTGGCTGCAGCCTCCTGGGCAGCTTTCTCTTCAGCAGCTTTCTTTTCTGCTGCTGCTTTAGCTGCAGCTTCAGGATCCTGTCCGGATTTCTGGGCTTGCTCCCATGCTTCACGCTCTTCTTTCTGCTCCTGGGCAGCTTTGGAAGCAGCTTCCTCTGCATGCTCGTTAACAGGAATCAAACACGTGTCGCATATCCATGAATAGATATTCATAAGGAGTACTCCGTCCGGGTGTTTCTTAGTACCCAACTGGCGTACGGTATGAACCTTATCCCACACCCAAGTAGAAGGTCTCTCGCCTGTGCTGTACTCAACGCACTCGCGTCTGATCATTACGGAGTCGCCGATAGCCACGCCAAACTCATATTTAGGAGCTTCTTGAGCCTCCTCTTGTGCCGACAGAGTCGACACAAAAGAAGTGCATATCAGGGTGGCTGCAATTAGAATTGATTTTATAGTCTTCATAGTGCTACCTCCTATTATTTAACAATGTAACGTAAGGTTGATTTCAGATTGTTCGAGATCAGCTCAACGAGATAGAATCCATTGTCGTAAGCAGCCTGGATCGTGAAGGAAGACTCACCGGAAACAGTGAAGTTCTTCTGCAGCAATCCTTCTGCAGTATAGATACGGATTGTAGTCTCTACCTCCGGATCAAGGTTGATCACCTTAATCTCCTCACCCGGTCTTGCGAGCGACGGGATGAGTGCCGGAGCCGGAGCGGCTGCACCGATCGTGTAAACCTCCGTTGTACCAATAGCGCCGCAAAGAGCTGCACTGGAAGCAGGGATCTCAACGGTAGCGTAGTACGAACCGGCAGGGATCGGTTCACCAGTCTCGAGTGTGTAGTAGTAGCCGACAGCAACGCGTGTATCCGTTGTCGGATCCGGAGTTGCGCCCAGCATCTGGTACCACTTCACATAGCCTTCGCCGTTATCAATAGAATCCAGTTGCCATCCCGGCATCTCGTTGATCTGGTTACGGTTGATCATGATAATACGATCGCCATAGTAACCGCGAACCTCGAGGGTATCCACATACGGCGTGTTGATCGTTACGTTCAGCGTGACGGTAGAGTCACAGCCGTTAACGGTCTGGAATACGTGCGTATAGGAACCGGAAGTGGTAATCAGCGTATCAATATCCGGAGTAGACCAGCGATAGAGGTTACACTCGGTTACATCCGGCAGCGTTACAACCTCGGATTTATTGATCGTCAGGTGGAGGGTTACAACAGAGTCGCATCCGGCAGCATTGCTCAGCGTGAACTCGTAGTCACCACTCGTTGTATGCTCACCATCGTACCATGTGAACGAGTCGCACTCAACAGCGGTAGTATCACCAATGGTAGAGTGGTTGATCGTCAGGTGGAGAGTTACAATAGAGTCGCATCCGGCAGCATTCACAAGCGTGAACTCAAAGTCTCCGCTCGTTGTATGCTCGCCGTCGTACCATGTGAACGAGTCACACTCAACAGCGGTAGTATCACCGGTAGTCGGAACAAGCAGCGTGAAATGAAGCGTCGTGATCAACTCCTCACAACCGTCTGCGTCGTACTGGATATCGGTGTAATCACCGGTATGATCACAATTCTGTCCACGCCACATCAGCGGTGCACACTCAGCAGCAACAGTATCCGCCACGTCAGCAGGGATACCCACGGGCGCATAGACGAAGTCTTCACTGGTGAGTTCATCTCCGCACTCCGTAGTAACGATATAACGCAAGGTCACACTGGTCTCGCAACGGGTTACAGAGTATGGCATATCCTGCCATGCACCGCCTACGTTAACCTGCCACTTGGCACCTGTTACCGCCATTGTCAGTTTGTCTGCATCTGTAGCGAACCGGGTCAGGAGGGCAGCGATTGTACCGGTGGTATCTATCGGAAGACTATTTGTTACGACCGGCTCAAGGATTTCACCTTGTACATAAAGAACGGGTAGCGTGCGCGATACGTACGTAACGATTGTATCGATATAACGCGGCAAGCCGAGCGTATCTGCTACAGGAGCTGCGCAAGCCAATGTATCCGGGTTCTTCGCCAGGGCATTGAAATCAGCAGGACAGAGCGTATCACCCTTCGCGGTGTACTTATAGTCCTCTACCGGGAAGACGATGTCTTGACGATAGATGAAGCCGCACGTATCACTGACGATAACGAGGAGGAGAGTATCCTGCTCCTTGCCTTTGGGATAATACGAGGTCAGATCCAGCGGAGCTTGCGTGGAGATATTCAGGTCTCCGTTTGTTTTATAAACCGGTTTAGCCCAGTAAGCAGTATCAATGCGGGTGATCGTATCTACGCTCTCGCCCAGGTTACGATAGTACTCTGTCAGCGCTGCGTTGGAGGCATCCACATAGAGTTGCATACCTTGTACGAGCAGCGGAGCTGCATCCAGTTTTTTCATCGAATCCACAGTAAGAGCCTCCGGCGTTACAAGCGGATGGAGATAGAAGGTGATGACAGAGTCTTTCATCGTCACGCCATCCTGGAAGGTAACGGTGTCATTCCATTCCATGGAATACTCTACCGGATCAATCAGTTTGTAGTTATTACGGATGGTATCCTCGAAACTACCGCCCTGACATACATATACCGTGATGGTATCATAGAGTGTGTCACGAAGCGTGTTCGGGATCAGTTCTGCCCAGATATGAGCTACTTGATCCGAATTGAAGTTGATCAGCATTGGAGCCCAACCGAACTTTTGGAGAAGGTCACGGTCGATATCAATCGAGTCTTTGCCTTCTGCTGCAAGCGTGTAGCTCTGGCTCTTGGTAACCTGTTCATTGCAATCGAAATAGAGATCCGCGTTGAGATTGTTGTCCGCCGTTGCGCTCCAGTTATCAATATGGAGACGGAGGTCACAGGTATCCGGAATGATGACTGAGTCAAGCAATACAGTGTACCATGTATCAGCACCTGCCGGGTTCACATTTCCGTGTTCCCAGTCGAACATCATGCCGTTTTCACATACGTCTCCGGTGATCTGCGGTATATTCAGTTTGACCTTCAGCTCGTTATCTGTCTTGATACGGATATAGCCGGTGATAGAGTCGCTGGTAATATAACGGTGCAGCATACTGTCCACAAAGGCCTCCTGGAATGTAGATACATCAAAATCGCGGTTGGTGACGCGCTTGATGGCCTTATTTACCAGTTCGCTGAGCGGCTTGGAGCCTTTGTGGTATCCACCGCTCTTGTTGATTGTACGCTTACGAACCGGCATCTTGCAATCCATCTCATCCTGGAACGTGAAGGTGCCTTCGATCGTTGCTGTGCCGTTCAACTCATAATCAAGTGTGCTGGCAGCGGTGTAGATATAGTTATTCTGGATCATCGGGATACATACCATATACCAGTGTTCCTGGTTGTCACCCGGAACTACATACTCTACGTTCGGAACCAGCAGTTTGGCTTCTGCCTGAGCCGGATCAACGGCTTGAGGCGCATACTTACCATTGAATTTGGTAGCGAAATAGAGCGAGTCGGTAGTGCGCACCTTGATATAGAGTTCTACATCACCGAGGCCATATACAGCCTGAGCCGGTACGTTGTGCGTCTTGCCTTGACCTTTCTTAATCGTGCGCTCGCGATAGTCGCTCAAACCGAATTTATCTACAAGGTCGGTCTCGGAGAGCAAGCCTTCGTAAACAGCCACACTCACTTTGGCGTCGCCGTTGCCGGCGTTCTTACCCGTTACTCGCAGTACTTGGTTGTACAGATCCTTGTCTTTCTTGAGGTCTGCGGTATTCAGTTTGTACCACATCTCCGTGTTGGCCGGTTGTCCGTATTCCTCACCCAGAAGGATAGGAAGTGCTTCTTCACGCGTGTTACCGGTAAATGCGCTCACGAGTTCAGCCATGAACTGGAATTTACCGGAACCGACAGGACGGGTTACGCGAACAATGATCGAGTCTTTCTTCAGGAACTGCTCAAACGTACTTGCCGGAACGGTATCCGAGAAATGCTTGCCAGCAGCCAGTTTCTGGCTCTTGGTCATCATGTTCTTCACAATCGGGAATGCGAAAGCAGCCTCTACTTTGTAGGTATTCTCAGCGGTACCGATATTCCACAAGTGTGCTACCGGTTTTACTTTCTCGTCGAGATTACGTACTTTCTCTATTTCCGATTTCGGAATAATATACCATACGGTATCTTCCGTCTGGGTATAAGTAGTATCCCATTTCAGTACTGTCAGCGGCGAAACAGCCAAGATTGTATCAAACGGCTCTACAGCCAGGGTATCAGCCCAGAAACGGAGAGCAGTAGTTCCTTGGAGGTTTACGTAAACCATGCTATCCTCGAGTGTCTCGAGTGCGCTATTCTGGATAGTAACGCTCTTCTCGCCATTAGCAGTGCCATTCGCAGTCAGACTAAAGTTCTTGATTGACGGAGCAGCTACTACCGGGCACTCATAGGAGAGTTGGATAACGCCTTTGCCTGCAGCATTGTCTTTGTTCTCCAGATGGAGACGGAGATCGTTGCCGCGTTTCATTACGTCGCGCAGATCAACGGAATACCAGAGGTTGGCGTTAGCCGCCTGTGTGTTACCGGAAACCCAGTTGAACGGAATTGCCGACGAGCAATCCGTACCTTCAGCTGCTTCAGTCAGACGGATCTGCAGCGAGATCTGCTGGGTAGAATAAACCTTGAGATATACCTCATCACTCTTGATATTCTCAAACAGGTTACGCGAGAGCTGTTTGCTGTACGATTCGTTAGCAGCAATCGTTTTAGTGCGGACTTCGTTCTTGATTGAATCCGGGCACTCGAGCGACAACTCAGCCGTGATAACAGCGGCACCCGTGCTGCTCATATTCTGTACGAATACGGTCGGGAACTTAGCTGCGAGATCACGCACCTGCGTCATGTCGATACGATACCATACGGTAGTATCTGCTTTCTGGAGCACTCCCTCTTCCCAGTTGAAATCAACTGCCTGGAGACAGAGCGAATCCACTACTGCCTGCTTCTCAGCATCTACGGTGTCCGCCCAGAATCTGATATCCTGGTTGGTCTCTACACCGAACCATACGGTGTCCGACATCATCGCATAGGTTGAATAAGCCAGACGATGGTTGAGCGTAGCACCTGCTGCTACAGAACGGGTAATCTCCTGAAGATCGATATACGGGCAGGAGAATGCTACCGATCCTTTCACTTGGGCAGCAGCGGAAGCATTCTTATTCTCTACGTAAACGATCACGTCTTTCATGCCGGCTTTAGCAGCAGCAAGATCGATAGCATACCACTGGGTGGTACGTGCTTCCTGGGTATGACCTGTCTCCCAGTTGTAATCGATATTGGTCTTACAAGCCTTACCTTCGCGTACGTGTTTGTAACGTCCGTAGAAGTTTACATCCCCCGTTACTTCGGTTACCAGATAGATGTACTCTACGCCTTCCATACCCTCGAGCATGTTCTTCTTGTACACTACGATCTCTTCCTCACCCGGGGCGAGTTCGTAAACAGCATCACTGGTACCGTAGGACGGCAGTTCGAACGCCATCTTGACGGAAACGGCAGCGTTGCCGGCACCTGCGTTGCGGTAGGTGAACTCCGGCTCATACTTGCTGAGCGAATCCATCTCAGATACCTTAACGCGGAAATAATGAGTTCCTGCGCCCAGAGGCTCGATAGTGTCTGTTACGCTCAGATCAGTCCAACTGATGCCGGCGCTCGGGATAACCGGTACAAGCGGCTGAGCCACTTTCTCTACCTTGATAGATACCGGTGCCTCCACATTCTCGATACCGAAATAGAGTTCATCGGGTTGCACCGAAGCGATCATGCTGCGCGGAATAGTGTTGATCACTGATTCGCCGGCAGCGAGTGTGTACTCACGCTTGGTCACACCGGATGACGGACAGTCGAGAGACTGACCTACTTTCAGGTTCACAGTCTTTGAGCCGGTGTTGGTGATTGTGATTTTGGCATCCTGATCAGCCGCATCCTTGATGGGCTTCAGGCTCACTTTCCACCATGCTGAATACATAGGATCCTGGGTTGCTACAGTACCCCATGCGAGGGTACGGGCATCCTTACAGGTCTCATCCAGATCGGCAGTCTCAAACACTTTTGCACTCAGTTTGATCTTTCCGGTGGATGTAAGTGTCAGATAGATCTCCGTCTGTTTCATACGAACCAGCGAAGTAGCATTGGCTGTGTAGGTCTTGTATTGACGGGCAGCAATCGTATAGTCTTTCGACTCCGACTGTCCGGCTACAGTAGCCTGCATACTCACATCTACCGAAGTACCAACTGCGTTGCTGGGATTAGTCAGATACAATGTAAGAGAGGGGCTCTCTTCCTCGTAGAGAGGAGCGAGGTCCACCCGGTACCATTTGGTACCGCTTACATGCTCTACCCCATTGTCCCAATCAAAGTCAATAGCATTGGCTTTGGTTGAGCCGTCGTTACGGCCGATAGCCATCGATGGGATGACCATTGCCATCGCGACAACTAATGTCAGAAATTTCTTCATAGAGTTGTAAATTAGTTAATAAATTGGGTTAATTAAAATTATTGTTTTCTATTGATTGGACGACCAAACAGGTCGTAGTCATTTTCTCCTCTACGGATATACAATACTCCATGACGGATATATTTGTATGCTCCCAGGCCCGGTGCCGTGGTGTTATCGATTGCTTCGGTTACCACCACGTGAGTCATGAGCCATCGTGTACATTCATTCTCCTCGGTGATGACGATCAGGGTATCTCCTGCCACCATTCCTTGCTCCGGAGAGACAAAGAGGGTGTCATATTCCATCTCGGGCTCCGTGAAACGGATGGTGATATCGCGGATAGTCCAGGCATCGGGAGCTGTCATAACCGTATCACGGAAGGTAGTGTCGGCCGAATAGGCTGTCTCACCGAAGACGACCGACTTACCCAGACAGAGAGCAGTGTCTATCTCCGTCACCGGGATAGCGGCAGTATCGACATGCAGGCTTATCCAACGCGTACACATGTCCTCTTCCGCTCTCTCAATCAGCGTATCGCCGTATGTCACCATAACTCCCAAGGCTTCATACAGATAGCCTTCCTGCCCCATCAGCATCGGCACAACAGATATTGTGTCGTATTCCGTCTCCGGTTCCGTAAAATGTATCGTGATATTGCCGGCTACCCATTCGTCGCCGTCCAGCATGACGGTGTCGTACACCATGGTATCGGAATAATAGGCATCCTCATTGATCATCATCGCCTTGCCCAAGCAGAGCGTAGTATCTATATCCTGCTTGATAATCGTAATATTCTTATCTACATGGAGTTGGATATAACGGGTGCAGGTATTGTTCCGCTTCTTGACGATCAGCGTATCGCCGTAATGTACCTGGGCTGCCAGTGCGGAATAGTAGTAATAGCCGCGTTTAGCCATCTCGGTGGGCGGCACGGCGATCGTATCATATTCCGTCTCCGGTTCTGCAAAATGGATAGCTATATCGCGGATGGTATAGGTATCGGGTGTGTTGTTGGTAGCCGCAGCATAGGTCCATACGGAATCGCGGATAACCGTATCCTGCGAATAGGATATATTGTTGATTTTAATGGTCTTACCCAGACAGAGGGTCGTATCTATCACGGTAGTCGCAGTCACGAAATTATGCTCCACATGCAGCAGATAGCGCTCGTCGCATTTGTCCGTCTGGCGGACGGTGAAATCATAATCGCCCCATCCGTCTTTCGGGATGATGTTGTTGCGATAGGTATATGGCAGTTGTTTAGCCTTGAGCCGGAGGGTGTCATATACCGGCGCGGGTGCCTCGATAGTAAGCCGGTAACCGGTAAGGGAGAGGGTGTCCGCCTTGCGCCAGAGCGTGTCGCCTCCATACTCGGTGGACTCGCGAAGAATAGTATCTGCCAATTGGAGAGCCTTACCCTGGCATATCACCGTATCAATAACCTGGCTGTTCCACCGGATAGCATTGTGATACATGACACGTCCTACATAACCCGAGTCATGAGTTACATGGACATAGACGCTGTCGCCAGCCTGCTTCAAGGCTTTCATGGTCTCGGGATTAAGCACATGGACGCGCATCGAGTCCGCCAGGGTAAAAGCAGCTATCTCCGGGCCGTTGCATGAATCCTTGGTCATACGGAAGGTACCGGGCAGGTTTTTCTTTTGCGTCCAGCGGATGAAGCCGTTGCCTGTAGCAGAAATCTTCGACGGCTGAAGCACATATACTTCCTCCGGTTGATCACATACATAGGTCATTCGCGGCAGGACATGGAGGAAAGTATCGCAGGTCGATTTAGGTCCCTGGTCATACGGGTAGCAATAGACGGTACCGGGACGGCCGTGGTTAGTATAGACGCGGATGCGGGGAGTCAGAAGCTGGCCTAATATCTGCGCCTGCTCGCCCATGCTCTCCAGTTTGGCGTTTATCGCCTCGACACTCATCTCGCGCATCTGGTTCGGTCCCACCGACATCGTGATGGTAGGGATATCCGAGCTGCAGAAAGCATATATCTCAAAAGTGATCGTATCATCGGAGATCCAATAGGCAGAGAGCCCCTGTTTCATATCATCGATGGTAGTGGAGAACCAGCGCGGAGTGCTGATTTCCTCTTTGAGCGGGAATTGGAAGGTCTGGGAAGTGGTACGGCATTCGCAATAATGATCCGGCAGACCGGGGAACCAGCCCTCACAGGAAGTATCTACCATCGGCATATGCTGTTGCGCGAAACAGCAGACAGCAGCCGTCATCAGAGCGAATATGTACAGTACCTTTTTCATTCTATTCTTGTGCCGAAGATATTATACTTGATGCCTCCGCGGATGATATATATCTGTCCGTCAATCAGCACTTTGGTCCATTGCTCTTTTCCGTCCTCCGTAACCTCCACGTCCTCTGTCGAGCGGACGATGACGGTCTTCTCTTGATAGGAATGACCGCAGGTGAAACGCACGTATATCACCAACTCGCCTGCATCTATCCATTGCGGTCCTGTGCCCGGTTCTATCCGGGTGGAAGAAGTCTCCCCGTAAGCCTGATAACTCCATGCTATCGTGTTCACCGGCTCCAATTCTCCCGTATAATGGGCATACAGGTTCTCCTCCACGCGGTGCAGATCCATCCGTGCGCGGTCGCGTTGCTCCTCTACCACCATACCGTCTTTATAGTCCCATTCCGCCGGCGATTCATATACATAGCGGCGATAGCGGCGTACGAGCGATTCGTTTATCTGCTCCTCATGCTCGGTATTGAACCCGGCGCAGAAATAGACGGTGTCGTACGACAATACGGGGCGGTCCTTAATTGTCAGATGGAGTGTTGCCACCGAGTCGCATCCGGCGGCATTGGTAGTAGTGAAGGTATAGGTGCCGGAAGCGGTATAAGTCTTGCCGTTCCAGGTATAGCTCTCGTATTCCGTCCGGGTCTCTTCGCTCGCGGTCGGAAGGTTAAGCGTCAGATGGAGCGTAACGACAGAGTCGCATCCGGCAGCGGTCTTACCGGGATAGGTGTAGTTGCCGCTTTGGGTATAGGTCTGTCCGCGCCATACGAAGGACGTGCCGCACAACTCAGCCGTGGTATCCACTGCATAAGCCTGATTGACCGTCAGAACGAGGGTGAAGATCGTATCTACCTGAGGACCAAGAACGGTATCAAGGGTGTAGGTATTGCCCTCGGTATAGGAATTACCGCGCCAGAGGAAAGGCAGGTTATTAGAACAAACGGTCTCGCGGATCGTATCTTTGCGCAGATGTTTGATCGTCAGGAAGAGGTTGACCACCGAATCGCATCCGGCGATATTCTTCCCTTCCCAAGCGCCGACATAGCCTCCGTTGCCGGAGGTATAGGTAGCGCCATGCCATACATATTTGTCATACGCCGTAACACGGATATCCGTCGGGTCGCTCGCCTCATTGATTGTCACACTCAGAGTAACGACAGAGTCGCAACCGTTAGCAGCCACGAAATGACGGGTATAGGTGCCGGAATCATAGATCGTCGTATCTCCGGCCACGGGGTCTGACCATTTATACTCGCCGCACGCCGATACCGCAGGCAGCGTGATATCATACACCGGACAAGTGAAGACATACGGACGAATCTCCGCCGTAGCATTATCCTCATGGGCGGAGAAATAGAGATAGCGCACTTCTTCGTCCTCCGCCGCAGCAGCCAGCGTCCATTTCCACCCCATGCGGCAGTTCTCCGAAACCATAATAGCCGGAAGGGTATCATTGACGGAAATCAACTCGGGAATAGGACCGAACGCCGTGTCCGGGAAATAATATACAGTAGCGGGCAGATGCTCCGCCTCTATCTTGAAATAATTCTCCACCCCGTCAGATACGGATGCCGTCGCGGTATCCGCAATAAGGGTAGCATTGCTATAATTGGTGCCCAGGCTCACATGCGGCGCCTGCGCGTAAGAAAAAACGGGTACGAGCAGACATAGCAACGCTATCGCGTATGCCAACACGTACCCTATTTTATGTTCAATCTCCATTTCCTCGCTTATGTACATACTTAAAAAGTGTGCAAAGATACAGTTTTTCTATGATATATACAAATATTTTTATTCTTTTTTTCGTTTTCCCCGTATAAAATCACCTTTTACGCATAAAATGAATATAAAATATTCTATTTTACTGCACTTCAATCTGTATCTTGTCATCCGTTCCCATGAGGGTATAAGTGCCCGTCTGGAGGGTCAGCGAATGTGTTTCTCCGGGTGTTTGCGACCATGTCCGGAGGGGCGTCCGGGAGGCGATATTATCCGCCGGACCGGAGTACAGATTGAGCGTCTGCGAGACAGAAACGCGCACGATATACGGCTGTCCGGCAGATGTTTTTTCGCCGTCGCAGGTGACCGAAACCGTAGCTGCCGGATAAACCACCGGCGCCGGATCTTCCTCTTCGGGGGCCGTAGTGGAGATCGTTATTTTGCCACCTCCGGAACGCGTAGTGTAGAATCGCATATAGATATACCCGTCCGCATCCACTGCGTCCGCCCAAGTGGCGATTTCGGAAGCAGGGATAGTAGTAGTTACCTTATCCTCCAATTCTTCGTAATAATATGCAGCAGAGCCGTTGGTTCCTATCTCGCAGGAACCTTTGACCAGCATCTTGCAAAGATCATTCTGATTCCAATAGACCGACATATCTCCACCTTTCCAGTCATTATAATAGATACGATAAATCGTAGTAGAACGTGCATTGATGGTAAAGGTAGAATTTCTGGTTACCAGTGTGGAACCTGTAATACAATCCGAAGGTTTCCATAACGATGGCGTGATGGTTGTTTTCCCACCACATTCGAACCGCACATAGAGGTATTGAGCCGTTGTTTGCGCCCATAGCGCTTGCATCTCAGATGCCAGTAGTCCTAACCAATGGCCGCTATTATTCTTATTAAATTGATACGATGCGATAGCGTTCTCCTTGGTAAAATCATAGGTTGTGCCGATATACATCCGGAAGATATAGTCGGTAGGAGCGGAGAAAAGTGTTGCTGTGGTCCATGTAAATGGAATGGCATAGAGCGCATCAAAATCATTAGCAGGAACAGGTGTCGCTCGGTCATAGCGCAGCAGTGTAGCACCGCCCTGCGGTGGTGCTTGCGGCACGCGTTCTATCTTCATTGTCCCGGTACCTTCGGTATAGAACTTTGCATAGAACATACCGGCCTCACTTTCAGCTTCTTGCACATAATATCTCAATTCGGAACTAGTCAGTTTGAGTGTATCTGTCGGCGCATGGAGAACAGGCATATCCAGAATCGTACCATCGCTATTATCTGTAGGATCATAAGAGCAGCCGTATCCCACTGCCGCTATCACATCCTCCGTTCCCTCCCATACATAGCGGATAGAATCATCTTGCCATTGCACATAGGGAACAATCACATGGCGATCCTTATCCTGCGATTTGACCTGTACTGTGTCACCCAGATGCATAAACTTATGTCCGTCCATGCAATTGGCAAACAGGTCATTCGGAGCAATACTGATCGTTCCCGGGGAATTATAGGTAACCTTCACCACTACATCAAGATTATAATCAATTCCCATTTGGAGCAGTAGATCGCGGTATTTCTTACCAAGCGAGAGATAATAGACAAACGTACCATCCGGTAAATGGTCGGTCTGCAGTACCGGTTTATGCGGCATCATATCTAGTCCGCTACTTCCGCCAGTCCTACAAAACAGGCTACAGAGAATACTATCTTGATAATACCCCGAAGTACAAGAAAAGTCCATCTCTACTTCAGGAGCAGGATCTGTCGCGTTTTGCGGGGCAAAATATACCGATAGAGGCAGATCAAACGTGCGGGCTGTGTACCAGACCACTTTTGGGAAAGGTCCGGTAATGGTTTCATGAAAATTATCCCCCAATGGTTTGGCAGTTTGACATGTTGTACCGGGATTGGCAGCATTTGCCGCTATGCCGAAGAGGGTAAACCATACGGACAAAATTAGTTTTTTCATTGCACTTTATTTTGTTTTCTTAGTCTCATTTTAGCGATACCGTAACCGAGTGCGAGGAGGAGCATCCAGTGCCAAGGAGCGTCGCCGAGAGGAGTATTGGTTGGATCTTGCACATCCATACCGGAATCAGGTATCCATGTTGAGCCATTCCATGTATACCAAACTCCATTATTGTTCCATTTAACACCGGCGTTCATTCCTTCCGACTCGGTTACCCATCCTTCATCTTCATCCCAATACCACCACTTGCCGGGCTCTGTATCATCCGCCCGTCTTTCACCGGATGCGCCGTCTTCGTCTCCATTTACCGGAGCTCTACGCGGTCCCAAACCACGACGGGCATTTCCTGCGGTTTCGGCAGCCGATGACGAAGCAAAGGACGTAGTAGCCAAAGCCAAGGTAGGCATCGATACGGAGCCACCGCCATAGGCTATACCTCGCGAACCTCCCTTTCCTCCCGAAGAGGAAGCAGCCACTCCGCCCCCGCCTCCGTTTCCGGAACCGATCGTATGAACGGTTGCGGACGAGGTAGTGTGTACAGTGTATGGTGTATGGTGTACGGTGTAAGCAGCATGACCATAATGCGCATAGCTCCGTACTGCGCTTCCGCTTATCATCGGTGCGGCAGTGTGCCGCGTTGGTGCGGACACCATCGGCATAGTTGCGGACGAGTGGGTGCCGTAAGACACCGCGCCCGGACGCACCATTACATCGTATTTTATCTCTTGTTCCTCTTGTATTGTGCCGTAAATTGCCAACATCCAGATGGCAACGATTATGGCGCCAAGAGTCACTATCATCCCCAAATGGGGAGTGTTATTTTCTTTTCTCATTATCTTAGACTAATACCTTATTATCTTTTTACTTCCTTGCCGGTTGCATCATACAGACGGCCATTAACCTCAATGAACATCTTCTGATTAATGATTACTTTCCGGATCTCTCTTCCCTTCAGGGAGGAGTCGGAGGTAGGCTCCAATTCTGTCGCAACCTGCGGAGCCTTGAATTGTCCCTGAATGAAGAACCGTCCGCGGGTAGTGCCTTCAGAAGCATTAAAGGTATAATACCCATTCAGCAAATCGATCCGCACACCTTCTTCCTTATCAATGAGCCATACAGACTCCATACGGTTGAGCCAATCATTATCGCGGAGCGAGAAAGTCAGTTCTTGCGCAGCAGGACTATAGACAGTCAGGGCGACTCCGCTCTCCAGCAGCGAATCAGCCACTCCGGCGAACGCCATGTCTCCGTACGCGTGCGAACTATATATTATTGCGCGTGACGCAGTGAGTGATTGTTTCGCCACGTCGATACCGGTCTTGTATGTCTGTTCATACCGGGTCGGGTGAGAATAGATCGAAGTCTGGTCGCCTTCTCCGTCCGCATTCAGGATGTCCAGATGGATCCACTGGATACGTGTCTCTTCTTTGGCCGCCTGTACTCTGCGACGCGGAGCCGGAGATACTGCCGGAGTAAACGTTAGCGATGACCCAAAGGTCAACGTCCCGGCTTCAGGAGCCTGATATGAGAATGGCACAGCCGGCATGATTGTTTCAGGAATCTCTTGCAGATAACCTCCTTCGGGTTGTAAGATACAAATGGTTATATCCTCAGGTTTTGGTTCGCTGAAGTATTTACCCATCTTAGGAGAAACAACCACGTTCCATCCGGAGTTTTGCGCATCATCACCAGTATGCTGAACGCTTACAGTTTCTCCTTCTGAGATATTAACCGGGAAGTAGTATTCGCGATAGTATTTCGAGCCGGAGTAAATTTCGTAACCCTTGCCGCCATAGATTGCAGTTCCAGATAGAGTTTCCCAGTTAGCTCCCGTCTCGCTGATACCATTCTCCGCACGGTTTGCCTCGCTGTAGATCTTCATCTGCCACGATGTTGCGGATGGTGTACTGCCATCAGACATAATCACACCGGTAGTTGTACTAGCGCCAGGTAGGCCAAATTGGTAGAACTTCGAGTTATCAGCCACAACACGACTATAGTAAGTGTTCGTTGCATTGATTGTACCATTATTGGTCAGTATTGCCGCAGCCCATGGCGAAGTACGGAGGACTAGTTTCTCCACATTAAGAGAGCCTGCTACCTTTAATTCGGCACCGGCAGCCACATAGATAGCCTTCGCACTTTGGTTGCCGTTTATAGTCAGCGTACCACCATTAATAAAGACAATACTATTAGCATCCGTGCCACTCAGCGTAGCATCCGAACTATAGACATGCGGGATGGTATATTTATGGCGACTAACCAGCACTCCGTTCTTATCCAATACAGTTATCGGCAATTCCGCGTCTGCATCTTTATCGTGTGTGATGGTGATGGTACGATCGGCATTACATTGTTCGTCAGGTCCCGGTTTCCCGTCTCTGCCATAGGACGTGCCATTGATTGTGTACGGCCATTTAGAGAGCGTCAGCGGATTGGCGTTGATGGTAAGCGATGTAGCTGTAGCGCCAACGATATCCAACAAGTTGCCTGTCTCATCTGACACGAAAGTAGCAGTATATGTTGCTGTTTCGGTAACTATTAGCGAACGCGGGTTAGAAGTATTACCATCGTTCCATTGGCTAAATACATATCCTTCATCCGGAGATGCCGTCAGCGTTGCCGTTTCACCATGCGTATAAGTCCCGCTACCTGAGACAGATCCATTTCCAGCCGAGGTAACAGTAACGGTATACGTTTTTTTCGTATATTGCGCTATATAATCCTTATTGCTGCTCACGGAACGCATCACATCGTCCCATCCCACAAACTCTAAGCTTTCGTCTGCATTAGTCGGGGTCTCACCTTTGTATTCCGGCGTTACGCCATAATTTAGGGTTTCAGTCTGCAATACATCACCATCATAATTCAAGAACCGGATGGTATATGAGCGAAGCGTTGTGTTATAGGTTGCCGTATAAGTAGCATTAGCTGTTGCGGTTGCTATAGCGGGCGACCATGCGTTAAACGTATAGTCATATTGCGCATCACTCTCACGGATAGGATCAGCCGGAGGAGTAGGCATTGTATTTCTCAATACCGGCCCCGTCTGCAGCGTGGTTCCGTTATAATCCACGAAGCGGATGTTGAACCATTTCTGATGATGGTTATATTGCGCCACATAGGTCTGATCTCCCTTCACAGCAGCCAAGCCCGATGTACCTGTCTGCTGGTTCTTCCATCCGGAGAACTCATAGATATAGGTATCAGTAGGATCTACGCGCGTGGGAGTAGAAGGATCGCCCGTGTACGCAGGCGTGGCATTATAGTTCACCTTCTTGGTCTCCAATTCCGTATTATCATAATCCAAGAATGTCACATCGTATTGGCGGGTAGTCTCGTTATACTGAGCAGTATATTCTTTAGCCGCCGTAGCCGCAGTGATAGCCGGGCTCCATGTTCCCGCCCATGTATAGGTCTTATCTACCGTGGCTTCGCGTTCCGGCGTACCTTCGTATGACGGAGTAGAACCGCTCTCCCAGTTACGAGAATCCAGTACTTTTCCATCCGGGTTTTTAAAGGTAATGTTATACTTAACCGGATTCGATTTGAAATGCGAGGTAAAGGTAGTATTGGAGGTTACTACAGGTAAGTTATCGTTGGTATATACCGTACCCGAACCTCCTATTGTCCAACCATCCCATACGTAGCCGGACTTGGTGGGTGTTGCACCGAGCCATTTAGGATGCGTACCATAGCCGACATTGGTATAGTTCGTTGTCGTTACGCCGTCGCCATTCCACGTTACGGTTACATTCTTTTTTATCCAATACCACGCATCTTCATTAAATTCGTAATAATTATATTTGCCGTTATGGTCGGGTTGGATTGTTTTATAAACGCCCTCCGAAACGGGAGTCGGGTTCACTTCCCACCAATAGCAGTTTTCATCCCATATAAATCCGCGAGTTCCGGTTGCAGCATCATGGATAAGCGAAGCGTCATCAACATCTGCTTCCTGTTTATTCAAAGCCACATAGCCATTGGGCTTTGCGTAGGGGTTATTGGAAGCATCACGATAAAAACAATATTCATCCTGTGTCCAGCATTGCCATTGGTCGTCATAATAGATCCATGTCTTACCGGCCACTGTAGATGCTGTAGCGGAGAAGGCAGGATCTGCGACACCGTTCTTTAGTCTGGCAGGATTGACAGTCAATGCAGTTTTATTCGTACCGCCCTGCACCAAGAAATAACTTGTCTTGTTGCCTGTAGCAGCCGTGGTATATTTGATTTCACCGGCATCCGCGTTTGTAGAGTGAATGTTCGCTCCTCCGGCAGAGGTATAAACACCGCCATTACCACGGATATTGATTTTGCCGTGTACGAAGAACTCCGCATCTTGAAGTGCGATATTCTTACGAGGGTTGGTCGTTCCCCATGATGGAGAATATGATGCGTAATAACGCGTTGTTCCTGTCCAGTCCTCCGTATCGTAGGCTACCACCGAAACACCATTGATATCCAATGTTCCTTCTTTATTCACAATTAGTTTCGATCCGGGCAGGAATACAGCATTTTGTCCTATTGACATGGTGCCGTAGTTCATCACGATAGACATATTGCTGGCAATCGGCAAATCATAATCTTTCGATGCCATGTTATAACTGGAGATATTGATTGTCAGGTTGCCGATAGAAGCGCCACTATTAAGCGTCCAAACACTTTGATCGGTAGTTTCATCGTAATCTCTCATCACCCATGTATCAGCACTAGCATCTTCGTTAGTCATCAGGAACATAGCGCCACTGGTTCCGACCAAAGATACAGCATCTTGCCCCACTACACCAAAGAACGATACGTTTATATGAGTAGAACCCTTTGCCGTTGAGCCCGGACGATAGGTGATCGGGCATTCTATGCTCTGGAAGAAATAATGGGTAATCGGGAATACCTTTTGGCTATTTCCGATCAAATTAGAGGCATTAGTTCCGCCACACCAGTCACCTAATTGGAAGCCCTCCAGTGTGTTAGCACCTTTCTTCACATTGATCGTTCCCTTGCCGGTTACGAATCCCCAACAATAGAGGTTCGCTCCGTTCTCCATCTCAATGTGCGATCCTTCTTTTAGATCAAGTTGTCCATAAGGTCCCGAAGCCATACCGACATTGGCGCCGTACTGGCCATTGGCTTTCTGTTGCGCCGACGTTTCTATTGTACCGAAACTTGTTAAGTTGGCGCCACTTGCAAAAGTCAGTTTGCGGAAGAGTGTCGGCGTGGTAGCAGATGTAGTGGTAACAGCTGCAGCGCCAATAGCTGTCGTTCCTCCCTTTCCGCTTGAAGTAGTGTATGGGATAAGCAAGGTTGCTCCACTCGGCAGGATATAATCGCCGGCAGGAAGGGTATAGTTTGCAATCATGTAGATCGTCTGACCGCTGGTGACTACTGACAACGCCTCTTCCAGCGTCTTATATTTGGTAGAACCAATCTGGCAGACATAGTTTCCGTGCGGACCTGAAGGCAGAATCTCATAGCGATAGCCCTCTGTATATTCAGCACGTCCGCTCTCGATAGGCACTTCATCATACCCCGGAGCCAAGAACGAAGAGAGGTTGGTATTGATATTATAAACACCGCCTTGCAATAGGATATTTCCTTTCACTCCGTTGGCAGTACATACACCTTGCGTACCTCCGGTAGCAGCCGCCCAGAATTTACCACCCTCGATTGTACATGACGGAGCGGCAGAAACGGCTCCTTGTACTTGATTTGCAGAGAGGTTAAGCACATAGGTAGTAGTACCGGTAGCGGTAGCTTTATATTTACCGTCACGGATGACAGCTGTAGCCGCGTTGGCATAATCGCCTGCGAAATCGCCGCTGGCAATATTACGCTTCGCTGCAATCAAGGTCATGACATGCGCGGTATTACCGGCAGTAGCCGCAGCCGTGAAATCATTGCCCGCACCCAGATCGAAACGACCATGATAATCATAACCATTGGTAGAATTGATAGATGCATTGGCGTACAGCGCATATGCTGTGGTTGTTCCTTTCACATCCAACGTAGTGTTAGTAATCGTGGCTGTATTATTATCCATATATACGCCATAAGCAGTCGTCGTTTTCGGCTGTACCTTGATATTACATCCATCAATTGTCACATCGCCACCGGACCGGATACCATAGGCATAAGTTGTACCATTGGTGGATACGTCAAATGTGGCATTTTTGATTGTAGCTTCAGCTGCCGCTATAGCTGACTTATTAGCGGACACGCTGGTCTGCGCCAGATAAACGCCATATGCTGTCGTAGTAGCCGCATTGATGGTATATTTACCACCATTGATAACTACCTTGCCAGCAGAAGCATACGCTTTGTCACCCGGGAAGACAGCATTGTATGCTGCATAAGTTGTAGCATCAGCCCATTTGGATGATGTTTTCTGGTTTTCAAATGCCGTACGGGTATAAGTAGTTGTAGTTGCATTTACAAACACACCTCGTGCTTCTGTCGCAGTAGATGTCTTAACTGTTACATCCAAGTTGTTCAGTTCAGCATCACCTGCATATGTAAATCCGGTCCAAGCTTGGTTACCTGTAGGAGCACCGGCAACATCAACCACAATTCCGTATGCAGTACCTGTACCGGCAGTCACATCTACCTTAATGCCGGTTGCTTTCAGTTTACCACTCACTGTATATAGACCATATGCCGTTGACGTTCCTGTAGTGGCATAGAACTCACCACCGTCGATGGTACAATTACCACCATTCGACACGGCACGAGCAGTTGTTGTTCCGGCATTGGCACGGAAGGTGCCGCCATGGATATTCAGCGTTGCGTATCCCTCTGCGTTGCCGCCCAAGGTACGCTCGGCATATACGCTTGTCTCGGAATCATAGATGGTTTTGGAGCGAGTGGAAGTTACTGCTGCATACGCATTTGTAGTACCTGTTGTGGCAGTATAAGTTCCGCTATTGATGGTTACGGTAGCACCTCCGGCATACTCGCCGTAGTAATTCGGTTGTTTGTCTTTGTAGATAGTACCCGAACCTGTGGTAGCCCATACTGCATATGCTGTTGTATAAGTGTTAACTGTAGCATTTACTTCGCAGTCCGTCAACTCTACATTCGCGAAATAAACAGCACCCGTTGTTCCGCTAGGAGTTACATTATTGGTAGCATCCACACCTCCGGTGGCATATACGCCATACGCGTTATAATACTTAGCTGTTGCATTAATGGTGGAGTTATTGACACGGATTACATCGTATGTATTGGTTTTGGAGTTATAACTACCATATGCGATTATACCATATGCAGTATTCCCATAAGTAGTAGCATTGATGGTTGCGTTGCTGATTGTTCCTATTGCAGCAGCTTTATTAGCATGTGAACCATCTGTGGCAGTCGAAGTGCCCATTGCTGCATTACTGCAATCGAAGTAAACTCCATAGGTTTCTCGCGCTGCATTAGCATCTGAATTACAAGTACTATTTATAGTACCACCTGTCATATTCAATTTGCCCCAAACACAATTGGTCGCCGTTGCATTGGCGGTTGCATACAAACGAATACCAAAGCTATATCTTGATGTTGCAGTAGCGTTTATCACTCCACCGTTGATATTGACATTTCCTCTGGCATAAACTCCCATAATATTAGTCGCACCCTCAATGGTCACTTCGCCATTGTTCATAGTGAACGTCATATTATCGCCGGCATCGGAACCTTGATAGATACCATATGAATCGTTATATCCATATACTTCCACTTTACCGCCATTGATGGTAACATTCGTATTTAGTTTATTCAAGATACCTACGGCTTTGCGACCGCTTGCTCCATTATTCTCCACATAGATGGTACCACTATGGAGCATCAAGCTTCCGGCAGTGACATTCACGCCATACGCGATGCCGGGGAAAGTATTGTTGATATTCTCGATTCGTCCGTCGGACTTGCTATCTTTAATCGTCAGCGTCTTACCTGCACCATTGACATAAATGATAGAACCGTTATTCTTACCTGATAATTTTTTACCATTGAGGTCAAGGGTGAATGTATTCTTGATTTCCTGGTATGCCGTCAACCCGGTTACGGCGCGCATGAGGGTTACTGTACAGCCCGCATTGGCAGGTTTGTTCGCCTCAGCCAGACCATCAGCCCAAGAGCCCTCTAACAATACCCCTCCGCCTGCTGAAGTCACGCGGACATCGAAATCTGCCGGTTTGACCACGAAAGCAGACAGTGGAACGGTCTTTTCCGTAACTTGGTCATCGTTATTGAGCACTGTGAATGTTGCTACTGCGTTCTGCACCGTCTCCATTCCCTCAAGAGCGGTAAAGGTAATATCAAAGGATTTGGTTGTAGCATTGTAGGCAGCCGCAGCAAACTTACCCTCGGGCGAGATGCTGACAGCCGGAACGGTACCTTCTTTGATATTCAGCAGATTTGCGATGTATAGGGTACGTGTAGCCGCGTCGCCCACGTTGAAATCTCCGAAATAAACACCCGTACCAACAACCGACTCGTTATCGCTATTCTGTACATCGAACGAGGCAGCAGGAGCGGGAACACAAGTACCGGTGAGGGTAATCGTTTTCTCGGTCGGTTTGCCATCAAAGTTTTTCACCACTACATGAGCCGTTGCGCTACAAGACGGATTCACCGCCAGCGGGGTAAATTTAACGGTGAACCGGTGGTTTACCGGATCGTATGCTTCTGCCGAGAAATATTCTGCGTTAGTGCCCGTAAAGCTGATAGACGGCAATTCTTCTCCGGCATTGCTGATATTGGTCAACTCAACATTCCAGAAAGCAGACTGGTTGCGTTGCAGGCTTCCGAAATTATGGCTTGCCTCCACATCAAAGGTAGCGGGAGCGGATGTCAGGACGGTAGCATTGATGAGCACCGTTACTGTGGTTGTACCTACTAAGTTGGTCGCCGATATAGTAGCTTGCGCTTGATATGCTTTATCATCCACATGTGCGCCAACCGGAGCGAAAGTGATATAGAATGCTTCGGCGGACTCATCATAATCCAAAGAACTGAACACAGCCGATTCGCCGGCATGTCCCGGAGAATCTGTAATAGTGATAGTAATCTCCGAAGGATCAGCTCCATGCAGATTACCCAATGGGAGGTAAGCACTGATAGGCTCATCACCGGATACCATACTGCCCATAGACAGATTAGACACCTCAAATTGCGGCTTATTAGCTACTACTTTAAGGGTCACATCTTTCGATACTTCAACATCATCATAGTTACGCGCTGTAACGGTAGCTGTAGCCGTTAACAAGCCCTCTTGACCGGCATGGAAGGTATATCCCAAGGAGAAAGAGCCACCTCCGTATCCCATGTTGGTAAAGATGGTATTTGACAAAGTCAATGATGCATCGCCCTCCATATTCTCGATGTTCGTCATAGTAAGCACACGTCCCCAAGACGCTTCTTGCTCCACATAGCCGAAATCTATCTCGTCCGGCACATTGAACGACGCCATGTCTGCCGGATGGCAAACCACTGTTACGAGACACTCGTGCGTTGTTGTACGTTTTTGCAAGAAATCGCCGTTCTCATCAAACTCATCGTTCGTAGCCGTCACTACGGCTTTTGCCTGATATGTTCTGTCCGTCAAATGTTTGTTAGGACGAGGATCAAAGGTAATGGGGAAACTATGGGTACCCTTGTTGTAAGTGCCTGCCGAGAACTTTGCTGCCTCTCCGGTATGACCAGCTATATCCTCAAATGAGACAGACACCTCATTTGCTACGATGTATTTCGGACGGCCGGAAGGATCGCCTTCCACTACCAAGGTGCCGCCTACAGACTGTCCGGACTTGGTATCTGCCAGATTGAGATTCTCCAAACGGAATACAGGAGCAGAATTAAATCCTTTGAAGAAAATGGCTTTGTATGTATACTGCGTTGGATGCGCCGCGTCAGCTGAAAGTGCCGTCGCATTGGCAACATATGGGTTATCGCCGCTAAGGAAGTTTCCTGCTTGGTCTTGCCATTCTGCAAACTGCCACGTGTTATCTGGCATAGCGCGAAGCGTAAAGGTCTTGGTATCCCCTTCTCCCGTTGCACCGCAGTTAAGCACCGCCGTACTCATCGTAGCCCCCACACCGGCGCTTCCGCCTCCGACGTATGCAGAAGCATCTGGTACGGTAGCATCAGTCGCGATATGCACCTTACCCCAACCTGTTCCGACCCTTGCAATACCTTGCACATAGTGTGTCGGGTGAATGATGGAAACAGCAATCGTTTTACTCGTTAATGCCACATCATCCATCGTAGTAGCCGAAAGCGTCAGTGTAGCCGTCTCTGTCTCATCTGAACCAGCGAAAGATACCGTTATCGGTATCACACTGTGACCATATCCCAAGCCTTGCGCGGCAGCGAGCGTCGAAGGAGAAACGGTAAAATGAGGATTACTGCTGGTGATAGTTATCTGTTTGATGTTATCTTGCGATACATTGAATATCTCGTCAAGTACCACGCCGCCCGACTGGGTTAACTGCACAGTAGAAGGCACGCTAAACGTAGATTTGGCGGTAATACAGAACTTACTAAAATAAATATATTTAATGCCAGAATAAGTTATCTGTAGATATCGAGTAGCTTCGTTGAGCTGGATATTATCGTTTGTTGTTGAACTGGTTGATGTAGATGTACTATTGATAGACGTAGTACCCCACGAAGAGCCATCCGCACTTTGCTTGATGGTGAGTGTTCCGGAATTATCTGAATTGTACGTAATCTGTAGTTTGTCCGGTGCTCCCTCAAAGTGCATCATAACATTGGTTGTTCGAGAATACTTATCGTGCGAATCACCTATTTTCAATTGATTGCTCGCCCACGTGAAGTTACCCTCACTACCTGCTCCTAACCAAAGGAAGTCACTTCCTTTCGTTAAATCTACATATACGCTAGTTGTCGAAAGGCATAACTCCGTACACTTCGGATCCTTTACAACCACGACATCGTACTCCGCATGAATGTCGTTCCACGCATCGTTACCCGTTCCGGTAATAGTAAGATGTGTCGTTCCTGCCGATAATTTAGTCGTTGCATTACCAGAAGCATCGATGGATAGATAGTTTTCTGTATCCAATGTATAGGTCAGTTCCGGCAATTGATACTTTGCCGCACTCAACACCGGCAGAGCGGTTGTCTGCGTGATAAATCCAGTGTAAGTCGGTTGACCGGTAAACAACGTTCCCGGCAAAGCTTCATTCGCGCCATAAGGATTGAACGTAAACGTAGCCGTTCGCTTACTGACAGAAAACGTATGCGTTCTCGTTGTCTCTCCATAATCACCGGCTGCGACTTGTTTAACGGTAATTGTAATCGTATTTGCGTCATCTTTTAAGATAGACAAACCTTGATAATCATCAATATATGCCACTTCACTCATAGATGTCGTGAAGGAGTAATCTCCGGCACTATTCGTGCTGATAATATCACCTGCATCAAACTTATCTCCCACATACAATGTACTTCCTATTTTCCAACTAATGGATGCCTCTGGCTTTTGGTCGGTAGCAGCACCGCTCACATGGTAAGTATATGTTTTATCATTGATGGTATTTTGAGACGAGATAACCAAATCCGCCGAATATCCAGAACCATCTTGCCAGCTCGTGCCGGAAGCAGAGGTATAGGTAAAGGTCACGGTAAGTGTTTTCTTATCCGCAGAAAGCGTTAAATTCGGCGTAGAGAATGTACCTTTCCCCACTTTATTTTCCCATGCCGCCTCAAAATCGCCCACTGCTATTGCTTCGGACACATTCACAGTCACACTTTGCGTAGAAGTAGCCGTTCCGGTTGTTTTGATAACTTCCGAAACGGGATAGTTTGCTTCGTAGTTACTGGAAGCATCCGGCTTTACCTCAGGAATCCAAACAACAAATTTCGCATAACTAATATCACCATGGACATACGTAGGGGAACATCCTCCAGATCCTGCATCGTTAATCACAATATTAGTTGATGGCTTATCTAAAGTTACCGGGCCGCGATTTTGATTAGATTGCCCCTTAAGCTTCAGTTTATATGAAGATGCTGATGCGGTCGTAACATTATAACCATCATTAAAATAGGCATAGCCTGCATTCTGCGACTCGTTACCTGTGTATTGATAGGTATGAATATACGTATTATTCTGGGCAGAAAAAGTCATATATCCTGTTTGACCAGTACCATCACTTCCTGCAATACGCAACTTACCGTCACGAGAACCGGCGTCATTGTTTAGATAGGTGATACTTACTATATCCGTTGTGGGGAATGCAGCTTTCCATAAACTTGGAGCATTCCCATTTACTGCAGTGTACTCCTTCTCTCTTTCCTCTGCCTTCGCACCTTGTGGCAAAGCAAAGAGAAGGCACACTGTCGCTACAAACGTAATCACTACGCTTCTCGCGTTACTGGCATTATTCATACCTTCTACATTTTTAATGATTTGCTTGAATAAATTTTTCATATCTTTTGTGTCTTATATATTTTCACTTATCAAGTTTTATCACACTTTTACCATCAGGTAGTAGCAGTGTGCGCTCATGCGGAGCCAAGGCATCGGAGAATATGCTCATCTCATTCATCAATCCTCCATTAATCGCTATCCCTGCCATATCAAGCACCGACCAGAACACATGGTCGGCACATACTGGCTTGCCTTTATGTTTTATCACGTTTTCTACTTTCTGCGGGTAAGCATCCTTATACTCGTCACTATACCACACCATCAATGGTACATGATATTCTTCTTTTGTAGGATGGTAGGTGTGGCCATGTACTCCAAAATGTTTCATTATTCGCTCTCCATGATCAGAAATGAAGAGTAATGAACAAATCATGTCTTCTTCGTCTAAATCAGTGATAAACTTATTTAATAGCGCATCTACATATAGGACTGTATTGTCATACGCATTAATAAACAAGCTATCACTGGAAGCTCTTGGAGTTAAATTATAGTCGGGCAACCATTTTCTATACCCTTCCGGACAATTCCTATAAAGGAAATGGTTTCCTAGAAAGTGCGTTACAATAAATAGTTTATGTTTTTGTTTTACTAATTCTTGTGCCTTTGGAGCAATTAAGCTATCATTCTCTACCCATATTAGGGTATCAAAATCTTGCGTAAGATAATCGTGCAGCCCATTATTTAATAATTGCTCTTCGTTGCTAATCAATGCGGTATAAAACCCCACCTCTTTAAAAGGATATGCTAACGTTTTTCGATTAAAATGGGTCTCATATTTCTCACCTTTTACACCTGTAAATATGATTGGAAGAGCATATTGAGTTAAAGTTGCATTTGCATAGTAATCGGAAAATAAATATAAATTTCTTTGTTTTTTAAGCAAAGGATTAGTATCTCGTTTGTATTCCCCATTAAGAGATAAATTATGGTATCTCAATGACTCTCCTAAGGAGAATATATATACCTCTTTTGTTTCTTCTATATTCTGGGATTTGCTGATAGGATATAAAAAGTCTTTTGCATTATCTTTGTTTCGCTTTACTTTTAGTATCTGCCGACTCACCACGATAACCTCTCGAAGCAGGCAACATGGTTGATTAGGAATAATGAAAGGTGCCAGTAAAGCGCCTGTTATCAGCACCGCAAAAAAGACTCTTGGGGGCGTAAGTTTTCTCGTTAGATACCAAATACCAACACCAACACCTACAAGACAACACGTTAGCAAGAATAAATATGGGAGTTCAAATCGCAGGATGTATGTACTAATATCGTTTGCTTCATATTTATTAGGAATCAAAAAAGCGAAAAGTTCTCCGGCTGTACAAAAATCATGACACGCAAATAAAATTACTAATTCTACAGAAGCACTTAACCAAACTAACGTCAGCAAGCATATTAATACTATGAATAATTTATTCCCTTTCATGAAAGATATCTACCTTTTCGTATATTTACCACGGAGATAACTATTCTATTGTTCTTCCGGCACGTAATGAATGAAACAACAACCAACTCATCCAGATTATATATGGGATAGAAAGCCATTGCCCCATATCAAGTAACCAGCTTTGTTCTATCGGTTTTTGTGGTAATTTAACAAACTCTATTAGGATTCTTGCTGCCATGGTAACAAGAAATATTTCGCTTGTAATCAGTCCATTGTATTTCCCTTCATCGAATTTTAAGTACAATCCCCAGCCTATTGCTAAAGCTATTACATAAGATGCCATTTCATAGAATTGCGTCGGATGAGCAGGGGCGCTCTCTCCTGGGAAAATTACTCCCCATGGCAATGTGGTCTCTATACCATAAATTTCTGAATTAAAAAAGTTACCTATACGCACTGTTATTGCAAGTATCATGAATCCCATGATGCACCTGTCTACAATCCACCACATGTTGCGTTTAATATACTTAGACAAGATTACACCAGTTAAAATCACCCCTAATGCCATACCATGACTTGCATAGCCTCCACTAAATTCCAGAAATGCATGCGGCTCATCGAAGAAATAATTTCTATAGCTCCAATCTGTCCCCAAAAAATGCACAGGATTTTCGGGCCAATAGGTCCATTCATAAAACAAGCCGTGGACTAAATGTCCAAATACCATGATAAACACTGTTGCTACCACAAAAGTGATCAATGCCTTATACGTCGGAACACCATCATGCTTGAATGTCACCAACAATGTGATAAGCATACCTACTAATCCAAGCGTCCACATTACCCAATACCAACTAATAGTGACATCCTCGCCCACATAAATGAATCGAGACACATCCCATGTGATATAGTTTAATATACTTGTCATATCATTTTGTATCTTAAATTATCGTTGTTATTTATCGCTATTCTCCAATAACTGCTTTACTTCTTTATCGAAGTCTGATTCGATTAGTTGTGTCTTATTGAATATCACTGGCGGAAACGGGTTGCCTGCACGGAGTTCACACGATAGCCGACAGAGATTATCGCATCGAGGTTGTAAAAATTAGACTCCGTCGTCTGCGTTTTCCCCTCTATCGCTCCATGCTGAGTGGTTGTTTCAATTTTTGCAACA
>OCTW013421974.1_pt1 | contig 33582 bp, 31 predicted proteins | sample 1539671 | NCBI WGS metagenome assembly OCTW01 (sample SAMN02144230, study PRJEB22623) | gut metagenome | biome: sheep rumen | host: Ovis aries | place: New Zealand
ACTGCGAATGCAGTAAGCCTGGCCTATCTAAGCAAATTGAGGTATCGAAAGATTCCCTCAAGCTCGCGACTTCAGTCGCGGGTAGTTGACATATTATCTTAGCAGGAATTCTCTTATGCCTTTGGAATTCCATTGGCTACGTTACGAAACCTTAAAGACATAGACAAGCAGGACCTCTCGTTTTGAGGGGCCCTGCTTGTTTATTTTTATTTGATCCTACCGATATCCATGCTGACATCGAGTGCTTTCACGCTATGCGTGAGCGCGCCGACCGAGATGACATCGACTCCTGCGGCGGCAGCAGCTGCCAGCGTTGTTGTATATAGAAAAAGCCATGCATGATGTACGTCATGCATGGCTGGAGAAAAGCGTCGATCAATATTTGTGGAACATTGCCTGGATAGCCTGAGGATCATGTGTCTTGGTCAGCGCCAGCTGGAGCAGGACACGTGCCTTCTGCGGGTTCAGCGAGTCACCGTCGATGAAATGCTCATCGATGTAGGACTGTTCAGCCGGGACAACGGCTCCCGTACCGACACGAGAACTGCGGACGACGACGATTCCCTTCTTGGTAGCCTTGGCAAGTGCTGCTTCATCTGCTTTGTGGACCGAGCCATTGCCCGTGCCCGCGTAGACGATGCCCTGTGCGCCTGCAGCGACAGCCGCATCGACGAGCGCTCCGTCGGCACCAGCCGTGCTGTAGATGACATAGACCTTCGGCAGCGCGGTCAGCTTGCTGACATCGAACTCACTCTTGACCGTGTGCAGGCGGATTGGCGTATTGCAGAACGTCGGTGTGCCATCATAGACGTAGCCGAGCGGGCCGGTCGGCGATTTGAACGTGCTCACTGACGTGGTATTTGTCTTCGTGACATCACGTGCGCCGTCGATTTCGTCGTTGAGTGCGACCATGACGCCGTGACCTGCGGCATCCTTGTCAGCCGCAATGCGGACCGCGTTCAAGAGATTCATCGGGCCGTCTGCACTGATGGCGGTCGCCGGACGCATAGCGCCTGTCAGTACGATAGGCTTATCGCTCTTGACCGTGAGATTCAGGAAGTAGGCTGTCTCTTCCATCGTGTCTGTACCATGCGTCACGACAACGCCAGCCACATCTTTCTGTGCGGTGAGCTCGTTGATGCGCTTTGAGAGTTTGAGCCAGACATCATCCGACATGTCTTTGCTGTCAATGCTGCAGATCTGTTCGCCAGAGACATCTGCGTAGTTCTTGATTTCTGGTACAGCGTTGATGAGCACATCGATGCCGAGTGCACCGGCCTTGTAGCCCGTGGTCTGCGTGTCCGACGCAGCACTGCCGGCAATCGTACCGCCTGTTGCGAGAATCTTGACGTCCGGTTTAGCTGGCGCCGCATAGACAGACTGGACACCGAGCATCATCACGGCTAACGAAGCCGCCAGGATAGAAGCTTTCTTTTTCATCTTCATGACATACACTCCTTTTGCGCAGTACCGTAGTACTATGTGATAAAAATAAATTATGTATAGATAATATAAAACTATCGACAAAATCCGAACAAATTCGACAAATTATTGTAATTTTTATTTTTAGTCTGATAATATGTAAATATTTGCAATGTTCCAATAAGATTACATGCTGCAGAAAAAATAGAGAAAGCCCTCTCATTTTGAGAGGGCTTTTCTGCAATGGAAATTGGGGAGAACGAGTAGCAAGGGCAATTTTACCACGGGTAGGTGCCTTTTTTTGCATATGGCAGTAATTTACCGTCCATTTTTATGATGACGCGATGCTTTCCAGCGTCATCAGTGATGACATCTACATCCAAGCCAAAGTCAATGGCGCTCATGATGGCGTTGCCACCTTCTTCATGGATGATGGCTTTGATGGCAGGCCCGTAGGTATCGATGACCTCATGAAGACGGTAGAGAATCGGATCCGTGTTGCCCTTATAGGGATGTTCTGTCAGAAAAGCCAAGCTATTTGTTGGCAAATCGAGAAGTGTTGCTAATTTCTTCGCATATTCTTCGGGGACATATTGCTGCCCATCAAAGACGGAGGCAATCCACATCTTGCTGACGCCTAGTTTATCGGCCAGGTCCTTGAAGGTGAATCCTTTTTCCTTCTTGGCTGCGCGTAATTTCTCGAATTCATCTGCATACTTCAAGCGGGTCAGGTACTCTGCATTGTTCATCGGAGTCATAATAGTACACCTCTTTAGTACACCTCTTTTTATTTCATAATTTACTTTTTTCCATGATAGTTCAGGCCCTTATACTCGTGAATGCCATAAGGATCGTCACCTGGCTCTGTGCCGAAACGGCCACCGGTTGTCGGATAGCCATAAATTGAACCATCCTTGATATCCATCTCATCTTCCCAGGGCAGTTTATATTTGCCAGCTGCAAGGTCCTTAATATACGTCAGGCCGGCATCCGGTTCTCCACCTGGCTTAGCAACATAGCCGCGATGACCGAGGTTGTAGATGTTGTTCTCAAGGCCCCATTCTCTTCTGGCTTTATCTGCATTCTCTGGATGAATTTCGCCAGTGACAATCTCATATGGATTGCGCTGCCCCTGTACGAGCGTTGTACCATCATAGTTGCAGATCTGGCCCTCACCGAAGTAATAGAACACGCCATCATATCCGGCAAGGTTGACAGATACCGTGTACATAAGGTTCTGCCATGCGTTGGAACGGTTCGTTAGGATCCACTGATCATTAACCTGTGTGCTGTAGCCAGAAATGCGGATGTAGACGTTGCACCCCTTATAGGCCGCCTCACGAGCCAGCTCCGGAATCATGCCATCATGGCAGATGCAGACTGCCAATTTCGAACCGCCAGGACCTTCACAAACCGGCATGCCAAGGTCGCCTGGATACCAAGGTTCAATCGGGTTCCAGGGGAAGAGCTTGCGGTACTTCAGGCAGATCTCGCCCTTAGGATTGATGATGATAGCCGTATTATAGGGGTTCTTATTCGGATCTGGGTTGCGCTCCATGATGGAGAAAACGCCATATACGCCTTCTGATTTACATGCTTCTGCAAAGGCATCTGTCTCTTTACCAGGGATATCGCACAAAAACTCCTCTGTCAGCCATTTCGAGGTGTTGAGTCCCTGTGTGCTGTACTCAGGGAAGATAATCAATTCAGCACCGGGATATCCGGCTTTTGTGGCATGCAAGGTACGTACGATTTCCTTGACCTGATTATCAATATCTGTACGGCTATTGATAATTGGTACAGGCATCTGAATCGCGGCGACAAGGAAACCATTGCTGGGTTTGTTGATGCTTCCGATACTGCTCATGAAAATACCTCCCTTGAACAAAAAAGAGCCTAGACATGATATTTCACGTCATAGGCTTCGTTGCCTAAACAAAAAGCGCTTGTATCCATTAGATACAAGCGCCATTGCTTTATATCGAATTATAGCATGATTCATATAAAAGTCAAGAGATATTGTCGATCATCTTGAAAAACTCCGGACAGAGTGAGTCTCTTAATGAGCGAGCAGTTGAGCAATCTTCTTCCGTCTAGATGCCGGTGAAACAATCATCAAGAGAATGATATACGATTATTTTAGTGATTTGAGATATATCAGATCGAACTTCAGAAATATTTACTGTGCCGACTCCATCCGGCAGAAGTACAGACATCCCCATTTTCTTTTGTTTTATAAATATTTATTTTCTTATATTTGTTTATTCCATACCGATAATGGTACTACGCGTAATAATATGTTGTGGATTGGTAGTAAATACTACTTTAGGTGAATATTGAGTCCGATATACATAATTATGTTCAATATTTTTCCCGGAATTCGTTCGCCACGGCATACCAAAATTCTTGTAAGCTTCTCCTATGGATGAACCGACTTTTATTCCACATGGCATTGCAAGACCATTGTTAGCACTAGAATCAACATCTATAACTTCCTCTGTACCATCCGAGTTCTCGACTACACTGAGCTTAAAGGAATCACCGTACATCATACTATAAGAGTATAAGCCATCATAGAGGTAATTCTTTCCTCTTTGGCTTACAGATGTTGGCTCACCATAAATGGATTTTACGTAATCTACAGAATCGCCAATGCCCACTCCGCCAATCCTGGCTTGATCCATCGACATACGCGGGGAGTATTGATTAATCCGTGATGATGATGCAGAGCCACTACTCGATGATGTAGCATAGGAGGATGAATTATCAGATAAAGAATATACATTGAAAGTATGCGTTGAATCATCCCAGCGGATCCCGGCTCGAAAAACAGTTGTCAGTGGTGCTTGCGCCATACTCTGATTTTGGGAAGGCATCCCTTCATGCTTACTGGTTAGGTAGATTGCTTCATCACCTGGTGCAACAATACTCAGGCGCTGAGGTAAATTGAGATCATAACCTGCACGGCCTAATATTTCACGTGTCACCAATGGTTTCCATTTTCCACCTTCTTCGCCTATAATCCAAAAGCCCGTATTCATGGGATGGACACCGATGGTTGCATTTATGACAAAGAAGGTTTGTGTTGGATTCTGCATATCTAATTTTGTAATTTCATAAACGGCATCATGGTCTGTTGATGTTCTATTTCCTTGGAATGCCATTAATTGATTCCCATCTGCATCAGATAGATATAATATACCATTTTGTGAACGTGTAAAGGCAACACTTCCATTTGTACTATCAAAATACTTCGTTCCATTATTAACCATATAAATAGGTTTATTTGGTGTTGTGATTTCGGCAGCATATCCTATAGGTTGCATAATGCATGTTGTCAGAATAAGTGCACTGCCTATTGATTTAAAATTTTTTCTCCATATTGTCATAAAAATACCTCCGCATTTTAATCAATGCCTATCATTTTACATTTCCATAAGATCACACTGTAGTATCCATCTTTTGTTTTATCCGGTGTGTATATCCCAATATACCGTGTTACACCATCTGGAGAAGATGTTTTCCAATATATGTTATTTTTTACTTTATGTAATCGTTTATCATACTCACGGGTTTTATGCTGATTTGTCAATAAATTGATACGCATCGTAAGATAGTTAAATATACGTGATATTGTTTTTTTTCTTTAGATGAAAAAATAAATCCAACAATTCCCTTGGCCCATATTCTAATGGCTCCTTTCGCTATTATATATATCTTCATCCGTTTGGCATCAGATCTCAAGCTCGTCTTCGTGCTTACGTATCGTCTCTTTGACCACGTCTTCATAGCCGGTCAGGGCTGCGAAGGGGGCGAACTGTGCGGCTCGTTTTTCCAGTGGCATGCGCGGGCAGCATCTTGGCTCTGGCCGTGGCAGGTTGATGATGTCACGGTACTGCTCTATCTTTCGCGTTATGTTCGTCATGCCTTATGACCTCCGATTTCGCCGTTGCGGGCAATGGTGCGGGCTTCTTCTTTTAGGTTTGCCGCTTTCAGGATGGCATTTTTCCCGAATTTATTCTTGATGGCGATCATGGTGTGCTGCAGGGATTTTTCCTTTTGCTCTGCGTGTTCGGCTGCTGCGCTCTCCTTGGCCTCCTTCTCTGTATCGCTGAAGAGATCGAATTGGACGACATCTTCGTTTTGCTTGGCGGCGCTGTTTTCGTCTATGAGCTTCCCCATTGTGATGGTGATGCGACGAACCATCAATGTGGGGCTTACGATGCGGTCGTAGAGGGCAAGCGTTTCATGGAGTAGTTCTTTTGTCGAAGAGGTATGCTTTTTCAGGCTGACGGTGCCGTGGGCTGGCTTTGGCACTCTTCTGCCATAATGGTCGACGTGTACAGGGCCGGTGTAGCCCTTGGCGATGTTTTCGATGTCATAGCCCACGTCCAGCACGATCTGGTTCGTCAGGAGTTTCTTGGCGACGAGGTCCAGTATCATCTGGTCGGCCATCTCCCAGACGATGAGCCTTGCTTGCTCATTCGTGTAGGGGCAATGGAGCACCTGGCCGCTGCTGATGCTCGTGGAGGCAGGGCGATACGCCTTGATGGCTTCCATCGTGCAGGGCTCATAGCCCCAGGCGTGGTCGATCAAGAATTCGGCATTGACGCCAAAGACCTTGTAGAGCTCTTTCTCTCCCTGTGCATCCAATGAACGGCGGGCGATGTCGCCCATGGAATAAAGGCCCATGTTGGCCAGCTTTTCGGCATAGCCCTTGCCCACGCGCCAGAAGTCTGTTATCGGGGTATGCGCCCATAGCTTCTGCCGGTAGCGCATCTCGTCGAGCGCCGCAATCCGCACGCCGTCCCGGTCTGGCGGTATGTGCTTGGCGACAATGTCCATGGCAATCTTGGCCAGATAGAGATTCGTGCCGATGCCAGCAGTGGCCGTGATACCGGTCTCTGCCAGTACCTCGCGCACCAGCTTCATGGCCAGGTCATGTGCCGTTGTCTTGTAGGTGTCGAGGTACGGAGCCGCATTGATGAATACCTCATCAATGGAATACGTGTGTATGTCCTGCGGCGCGATGTAGCGCAGATACACCTCGTAGATGCGCGCGCTGTAGTCCATGTAAAACGCCATGCGCGGCGGTGCCACAATGTAATCGATGGCAAGATTCGGATTTTCTGCCAGTTCCGTCGCATCATGAGATTTGCCAATGAGTTTTCTGCCTGGCGCCAAAAAGTGGCGCTTGTTGTTGGCGGCCTTGATTTTCTGTACGACTTCAAAAAGCCGCGCACGGCCCGGCACGCCATACGCCTTGATCGCCGGTGTGGCAGCGAGGCAGATTGTCTTTTCCGTGCGGCTCTCATCAGCTACCACCAGATTGGTCGTCAGTGGATCAAGGCCCCGCTCCACACATTCCACCGATGCGTAAAACGACTTCAGGTCAATCGCGATGAAGCATGTCTTGTCCATGCGCGTCCCGCACCTCCCCTCGCGTCTCCATCATCATCTCGGCATGTGCAGATAGACGAGCCCTGCCACCTGCAGTGTCAGTATCAGCGGCACGCCGTACTTGAATTTCAGATGCAGCGTCTTGTGGTGGAACAACTTTATCGCCACAAGAGCCCCCACACTGCCGCCAATGGCCGCTATGCCGAGCAGCGTCAGTTCCGGTACACGCCACCACTTGCGGATGGCGCATAGCTTGTCCCAGCCGTAAGCAGCGATGGCAACTGCATTGATGATTGCCAAATACCATGCCGCTGCTTCATGGAGATCCGATCCCATATTCCCCTCCTAAATCAATCAAACATCAGCTTCTATTGCATTCGTAAATGATATGGTAAGACTTCTACAGAATGGCCCTATATCCTGCTTCTGTATCAGGGTCTTGTCGTTCTCTTCCGCCAACGGCAGGTTCAGGAGTATCTGCTCCGACACGTTTTTTGCGCCCGCGAAGCGGCGTCGTTACTCGGTTTTCCCGCCATTTCTCGAAGAGAAATGAAGAAGTGCACATCCCAGCCCCTTCTGGGCACCGTACAGGCATCCAACAGCCTGTCATACAGTGTGTCATACTTCTGTCATACCCCTGTCATACAAATTGTCATACAGGTCGTCATCCTGCTCTTTGCTAGCCGATACGCCAAGCGCGAACTGCTCTCGCATGCGCTCAGCTACCCAAATCTCAACGTAATCTGCAATGCACGGATTCGACCACAACCCATACCATGCCATGTACAACCGCGTTCTGCGGCTGGAATGAGCAGATTTCAACCATCGCGGACAGTGTTACGGAACCAGAGCCAGCTAATCAATGAGCGCCACACCAGCAGATGGCGCATCGGCCTCGTCGCAGAAGAAAACTCGTCAGTAGTCTATCAATTACCGATTTCTCGGTGTATGATAAAGTTATTACATTGCCTTTCTCTTAGGTGTTGTTTTTAGCGATTATATGATACAGTATCAGGATGCTATGCGAGTTTATTGTGCTTCAAAAGCTGTAAACTCCTATAATTTCAACAAAATGATTCGAGGTTACACATCATGATTTACCTGACAGGCGACACGCACATCCCCATCGACATCGACAAGCTCAGCAGCAAATCTTTTCCCGAGCAGAAGCAGCTGATGCGCGATGACTTCGTCATCGTGCTTGGAGACTTTGGCCTGCTCTGGCGGGAAGACAAGACATACCGATACTGGCTGGATATCCTCTCTCACAGAAGGTACACGCTGCTGTTCATCGACGGCAATCATGAGAACTTCGACTGGCTCAACTCGCTGCCCATCGAATCCTGGCATGGCGGTCACGTACACCGCATCGCCGAAAATATCCTTCACCTGATGCGCGGCGAAGTGTTCGAGATTGACGGCAGCACCTTCTTTACGCTCGGCGGCGCGGTCTCCCACGACCGCATCTATCGCACAGAAGGCATCAGCTGGTGGCCGCAGGAAGTCCCTTCCAAAGCAGAGATTGACCACGCCATCGACACCCTGGCCCGCCACGGCAACCAAGTCGACTACGTCCTGACTCACACATGCCCGTTCGACGCCCTGTCTGAGATTCGCCTGCGCGTGGACAGCTGGGATAGATATGGCAACTACTCCGTCGAAAAAGCCTTGCAGGCCATCAACGATACCATCCACTACAGAGACTGGTACTTCGGCCACTGGCACATGGACTTCGACCACAACCCATACCACGCCATGTACAACCGCGTTCTGCGGCTGACATAAAAATAAAGCGCCCAGCGATCCAAATCCCACGGGAACTAGTCTCCCGCGTCGGTTGGAACGCTCAGCGCCTTTTCTTTATTCTACCAGAAAACATCAGCCAGTCAATGTAAAATCTGAATGTTGTGGTAAGCCTTCATCTCATAGCATCCAATCGTTCCATTTATCGTTCGTAGTCCCATTCCAGCGCCTGGCACCCCATCTCATCAACTCACCACAAAGACAAATCCACATCGTCGCTATTATCCACGATCAGCTGCGTCTGTTTCCCCGTCTGCTGACATTCTGCATAGAGCGGATCATGAAAGAGGTCGTAGCGCTTGGTGCAAAGGGGCCTCCGACCTCTGTGGAACAGCAGCTCGCGGCTGATCTCCATGTTGAGGATATCGGTATAGGGGCAATCCATGCGCTCTGCGATGGCCTTGGCCGTGATGATATCCATGCCGCCGAGATAGATATAGGTGTCGCAATTATTAATGATCGTCTTGGCATTGTCGATTCTATAGATGCTGGCCAGCTGTGTCTCCGACTGGATCAGCATCGTGACCGAGATGCCCTTCGCACGAAAGATGGAGATATGATCCTGGAAGTGGTCGATGGGAACCCCCGTCGCAAAGTCGTCGCAGAGTACGTAAACAGGATGCGGCAGCGTGCCATCTTCACGGCGCTCGGCCAACTCAAACAGGGGCTTAAACATCTGCTGTTGACACTCCCCACGGCTAAAGCCGGGGGGATTCTTGGTTCAAGCCCTTTCATCAAGGCACATACAATCAATCTTTCAGGATCAAGTCTGCAAATTCTTCCTTTCCCATCGCAAGCCCGCTGTGCACCAGCCGTTCACGGCGCTTTTCGTAGATTTCGTACAGCATTTCACGGCGCTCATCGCGCAAGCCGTAATGAATCTTTCGATGACATACAGGGCAAAGGCAGATGAGATTGGCATAGACATCCAAACTATAGGAAAAACGGCTCTGCAAATGAATCGGGATAGTATGATGTGACTCCATGTACGGCTTATGTGTGCGCTCTGCCACAAAGGTCTGATGCCTGCCATCCATCTCGCAGTGATAGTCAGCAACCGCCAAGGTCTGTGCCCTCAGGATATCCGACCGCACCCAATGTTTGGCCTCGTAGTGCCTCGGTTCTTCTATACGGACAGGCATCGGCATATCCAGTTTGCCGATATCATGACGAAAGGCCATCAGGTTCGTTCCTTCCGCGAACTTCACATAATGATTGAGACCCGCGCTATACATCTGATTTCCCTTCTTATTTTGAGCGATGAAAGCGGCATCCTCAAATAATACCTCCTGCAGTTCCTTCAATCGATGCAAATCCGAGACATCATAAATCGAGCCCGTTATCATCTTCATCTCTTGTAAGTGACGAGTGATGTTGTTGAGCGCATCACAATAGTGATTTACCGTAGATGGCTTCAACTGACGCACCTCACTGAGATAGCACTTGTAATATGTCTTCAGCAATGGCTCCATTCATAATCCCTTCCTTAGGTGGTTTATGCAAAACTCTTATTTCAGAAAAACAGCAATATCAACCCTTACAAATCATCATAATTTTAATTTTAAAATTCTCTAAAAACTAGAATGTTCCTTCTCTTCTAAACTAAAATTTAACATGTCACTGTCAATCATGTACTTCAGAAATCATGATACCTTCAAAGAATCGATATAATAACATATTTTTATCGCCTTTCTTATCTCATTATAAAAGGGTTAACATATCTTTTTGTCGAAAATAACGAAATAACAAGAATACTATGATGAAAGGAGATGTACCATATGAGAAAAATTCACATGATGACACCATTGTTCCTTGCTCTATGCATGCTTATCATGATGCCTCTTGCCAGCGCTAAGATGGTTCAAGTTTCTGATCTTGGGGCCTACCGCTTTGTCGAGCGCATGAATTTCTTTGCCAAGTCACTGGATCCACCTGTATCAATAGACGAACCACTCCATGTGGGCATGATACGGCCTGACAGTCCCTATGACATTTACGCCACAGGACAAAAATACGCTGTACTTTCTCTATTTTGCAATCAAGCCGGATATGTGTCGAAAATAACGATTCAAACCCCGTTAAATACAAAAGAAAGGTGGCATAATGCTACTAGGCTATGCGCACTTGCAGTAGCAGCCATTGGGGCTTCCAAAAGTGAATTTGAAGTCTTGTTCAATAAACGTCTCGCTAGCAGGCATTCTTCTGATGTCTGGTGTGCTGCCGCCAATCGCCGAATTGTCTTGCAAACCTATCCGCTCAAAAGCACAGCCGTTCTACGTATCACCGCTTATGATCAATAATTTTCCTCATATGCAACAAGAACAGGCCAGGGAAATTCCCCGGCCTGTTCTTGTTGTATAAAACCCATGCCACGCCGAATCCTTTACTATGATAAAGGAAATTCACCGGGTGAATTTTTTATTCACCTGGACCGGCCTGTCAAGTTGCGTTCCGCAGCATCCGCATTATATCTCGCGAATTCCGCATGACTTTAGATATTCATATATCGCATCGTAATACACATGGTTCCGTGTAGGGGCTTCTTCCGCGTCAACGCCTTTCGGAACAAACAAGATCATGCCTTGTCGTGCTCTTGTCAATAGAACGCGATAGGAGTTGACGAGATAACGCTTCTGTTCTTCCTGACGCCGTTTAGTCCATTTTGAACCGCGGAAACGGTAGTAATCCCAACCAGTCTTATCCGCATCGCGCCGCAAGTCGGCGTCCCAGCAAACGATGGCCCAGTCGATTTCCAAGCCCTGTACCTTAAACTCACTGGCGACAATCTCGAGCATATTGGACGACCGCAAATCGTCACTCGGTGCCAGAAACCAGTTCTTGACATCAATATCCGTCGGCACGTAAATCCCCTCTGGCTTCAAGCGCTGTGCGCTGCTCGATGCCAGTACACCGCAACGCTGTGAGCCGCGGACCTGTGTCTTCACCCACCGCTTCGCCGTTGCATAGTCCCGTGTCAAGAATACGGGATACTTTGCCGCAATTCTTTCATAGACGGTCCTCGCCTGTTCCGGATGATTATCGAGGAGCGCATCGACGAATCGACACTGACAGTCCGCGCGAAAGGAGCGAATGGATGTCTTGAGGTGAAGTGCGTCTCTTACTTGACACCGTGGACAGGATAGAATCATCTGGCGATCAATGGTACGGTCTTCCACCTGGTTGAATATCTCCGGGGAATAGAACATCTCCCATTCATGGAAGTCCTCCACCCCACAGCGGAACCACTCATTGATGCCAACTTCACCGTCATAGATGTCCTGACCAAGTCCGACAAGGCAAATCATGACGGCCCAATCGCGATGACGATCCATGATGCTGAATAAAAGATGCGGTTCGCTGACTGCCATTGCTGGGTCATTCTTATGCTTCGCACTCATCTTCTGCTGATTCCAGACACGCTGTGCTTCATCAAAAATCATGATATTCTCGACCGTCGGTTTATCATGCATCACATTATCTCGCTTGAATGCAAAGCTACTCTGAATCAAAGCATCGATGGCTGCCTCTGTCTCACGGTTGTACTGCTTTTTCGCCTTGACACTGCGCTTCAGTGCTTCGCGCAAGACCTCGACGAGCGGCCCATTACCTGAGATATAGACGCTGAGACTCTTTTTTCTGCCTTTAGATGTTTTGCCACGGTATCAAGTCCGACCAAGGTCTTGCCAGCACCGGGAACACCTGTGACGAAGCAAACGCATTTCTTTCGTTTTGTCTGTGCATAGGCAATGATATCGTTGATTTCCTTCTCACATCGATCAATATCACCTTGTCCCGCTTCAGAATTTGCAATCTCACTGATGTCGTGAGCCGTGTACGCCTCTACCGCTGCCGCAATAATCGTCGGCGTCGGATGATACGGTGCATTGAACCATTTCTCGAAGTCAATACGCTCATCATCTCCGTACAGTCCGATGAGCTCCGCGATTTTCGGTATGACCGTCTCAATGTTCTCGCGCTGCAGGTGTATCTGTTTATCCGGATATGCTGCAAGTGACTGCTCCTTGTGGTATTTTGGTGCATCTGTTGCAATCAAGATAGGACAGACATAGAGGTTCTCTGATTCCTTATGGAAATTTTTGATATCGATGGCATAATCCTCAGCCTGTTGCGCATCCTGAGCAGTATACACATTTTTACCATTTTTGAATTCCAGTGAAAACACCATGTGACGAATCAGCAGGATTACATCGATGCGCTTACCTAGACGGACAATATCATATTCAAAGATGATATCGCCCTCCATTCCACATGCATTCAAACGTCGCTGCAATTCCTGAATCTGATTTTCCCATGCATCCGACTGCTCTTTATTGATTTCAAAAGAGTGTCGAACCAACTGCCCAACGATAGACGATGATGTATCACGGATAAATCCCGGGATTGAATTGCAATAGTAGGCTTTTCCCTTCTGTGTTGAAAACGTATATTTATTCATGCCAATGATTCTTCCTCATACTAGTCTATCCCCACGCGATAACCATTTCACACATGGGGTTACTCCCACTCCGTCCAATATGCATCATCACGATTAAAAGCCTGCCTATATTCCTCTTCCGTAAAATGTTGATGCAAGCATGCATCCGAGCAGTAATACGCTTCTCCGTCATAGAACACATATCCATTATCCATCAATTTGCCGCAGTGAGAACAGACACGTTTATTTTCGGAGTAATCGATATTCTTGCTACCGCAACACTTGCATGTATCAGGATCTAATCTAGTGGAAAAGGTAGAGCCACAATCGTTACAATGGTAGGCAAGGTAGTCAACATATTTCCCAAACACATTCATAATAATCTCCTATGTATCAAGCTAATTCTACTGCATTTAATCTATCAGGATAAGCCCTGTGAACGCTTCTTCCCCTATCTCGATTCCGCTATGAGCCATGTGTTCATGGCGCTTTTCATATATCTCATACAAATTCTTCATATCATAATGTATCTGCTTAAATATCAGTATTTTACAATTTATTCTGATTGGCGAATGATAATCTCCGTTATAATGCCTCTTTGTACGACAAACGACATGGAAAGTCCTTCATTACAGTGATAAACATATGTTGTTTTATTGCATCTTAATTGATTCTTTTCATCGTCAGAAGCAGGCAATTTAGGAGAAATATATTTTGTAATCCAAACAGCATCGGCCGTTCCGTATACATCAGAGAGAACCGTCTCAGCCATCCCCACACTAACACCGTCTGGAGTGGACATTTTGCCCTCTCTTGATTGACTTGCTTCAATACGGAATACTGTGTAATCTCCAGTTCCACTAAAATCAGCAAAGGAAACACTCAATCCTCCTGAATAATGATACTCCAATGTACCTTGAGCACGATTGATATAATACGGTGCGCCTAAGGCCTGACGTACTTCTTCCACGGATTCACCAGCATACACACCATTTAATGCAACTTGCTTTCGATAAACAGAGCAACTGATCCGTGTCCCTCCAAAATCATTTGTAAATACAGGCTGACGCTGTGCAAAAGCTGGAACTTCTTCCGAACCCATTAACATTAACCCTAAAGCTATCGCTGATAGGGATTGAAAAAAGTATTTCCGATAACGTTTCATAGAAACTCTCCTATCCATAAGAAATAAATGAACTTTGTGGTAATTTAGAAAATTTATCGCTATTTGTTGTATTAACATTCTACGTGGACTTTCAATATCCTGCATTATTGCAAAAAGTATTCGTGCTCACCATCATATTGATAATCAATAAAACCCAGGATTGAATTGCAATAGTAGGCTTTGCACTTCTGTGTTGAAAACATATATTTATCCATTCCAATGGTTCTTCCTCATACAGCATCTCGCGGCGCTCACCGCGCAGGCCGTAATGAATCCTGCAATGACATATCGGACAACGGCAGAAAACCCTTCTTGCTATAAAGCTTCACAATGAAGCCAGATAGCAAGAAGGGTTTTATTTGTCTCAAAATGATGATGATGAAAATACCGATGACGGTATTAGGAAGGCCGCAATACTGTGCTCCTGAGCCCTTGGGGTTACTGGCCCCAGATGAGTAAAATGGAAAACCTCGGCGATTTTTCGGATTTTCGGCTGTCCGCGCCACGCGCTCTGTTCGGTATAGTGCCGAGTGAAGAGGCTGGAAGCCTTGCTACGCAAGGGATTGCGGTGTTCAGTAAAAAATCGGAAAACCTGCGGCCTTTTTGACCCGCAAAAAGGTTTTCTACTTTTTGCAGTATACCATCTTGGAAAGATTTTGTCAACTTCAGTCAAGATGGATCAAGAATCTGCAAAAACAAATAATAAATCTCATTCTCCAGGTAAATTCTTCTGTTCGCCTGGATTTGTCTTCTCAGTTGCGCTCAAGAAGGACATATGGTATCATAAAGACAACAAAGACAACGACGTGATATAAGAAAGGAGCTCCCCTCTGCTACCAACACAGGAGAGCCCCTTTATATCACAGCTCACATCATGACTACCAATCGCGATGTGACTCTCTTATCGGAACCGGAATTTCCGATAAAATAACTGTGGATGTCTCCTATCATTGTAGCAAATATAGAACGAGAACACAAGAGCTGCAAGAAAGAAGATGTCACGAGACGCTGGCCCCGGTGCATCTGCACGAGCGAAGGGGCCAGGCGCCCCTACCATGGCGCGGTCTATCGAGACGCTAGGATTGGTGGGGCTCCTACAGGATTTTATCGATACGAAATCAAGGTCTGTCCGATAAGGGCAGGCCTTTTTGTATGGCGAAGATGAGAATCCGGATAGGAGTGAGACGATGGGAAGAACGGTCTGTAACCCGTGGCAGGATGCGAAGCGGAAGACGGAATATCTGCAGGCGCGGTATGCGTCTGTCTCGCCGTGCCGTTTTTACGACGAGATTCTCGGCCACATTGAAGACGAGCCGGATTTCCAGCTCTGCGCCATGCACGCGCAGGCCAAGAAGGGGCAACGTATGCGCCGCTATGATGATGTGATGGACATGCTGCTGGATGCAGGTGCTCGCCGGGATGCCTACGTCTACCCGGCGGCCTACTATCACTCGTATGCGCTGGAGGCTCTGATGCAGTCGACTTCCTGTCTCTACATCGACCTGGATCACGTCGCGGCGAAGCAGCTGCGCCGCCTCTGTGATGCGGATTTCTTCGGCCATCGCCCGACGTATCTCGTCAATTCGGGCAACGGCGTGCACCTCGTCTACGTGCTGCAGGAGCCGGCCCAGACATACGACTGGGCCAAGAAACTGCTGAAGCGCATCCACCACGGACTCTTGAAGGTGTTCCGCCGGCATCGCTTTGACGCGGATCTCACGACGGGCATCTCGCATGCGTACCGCATCGTCGGCAGCCTGACGAAGCTCGGGCAGGTTTGCCGCGCCTACTGCGTCGGGACGCACATGACGATTGCAGCACTCGCGCAGTCCGTCGGCGTGACCTGGGCGCGCCCACAGAAAGCGATTCATCCTGGGACAAAGTCCGTTCGTCCGGCTGTTGCACCCCATGCAAAGCGGGGCTTCTATGCCTATCTCGTCGAGAAGATTGCCGAGCGGACGCAGGAGGGCCACCGCTACACCGCGCTCTTCGCGCTCACCTGTGTCGGCTACAAGTGCGGCATGGCGCTTGGGGCAATCTCTGAGGATGTCATGCATCTCGCTGCTGTGCTCGGTCTCCCCCAGCGCGAAGCAAAACATGCGCTCGAGGTCTGTGATCCCGAGAAAGCAAAGACAGTCCGCGCTGCAACGCTTGAAAACTGGCTGGGCTGGTCGTTTGACCGCAAGACGAAGCGCAATGGCCGCACGCGCAAAGAACACCTGGCCAAGGTTGCGGCAGACCGCACGGCGGCGAGCCGCAGGCGCGTCTGGGCCTGCCTCAAAGAAACGCCGACGGCAACGATCTCAGAACTCGCGCGCAAGCTCTCCATCACGCGCAGGACGGCGGCCAAGTACTTCCACGAGTGGATGGACAGACTGCTGGATCGCGTTCAGGCGCAGATGGCTGCCAGTGAACCTTTGGCCTCTGCGCGCACGGCCACGTCTGTCATGGCGTCAGATGCGGGGACTGCCTCCCCTGCGTCATTCATTGCATTTATACCTGCCCCTTTGGGCGAGCATGGCTCCGTGTGCGCTGGTCGGACAAGGGATAACCGTGCAGGCGCTCTGAGGAGCTCTTTCGATTCTATAACTTCTACATTCTTATTGCTATGTAGATGGCTTTATGCTACACTATATCCAGAAACTTCTACAAGTACAAGTCACTACGGAAAGGATGAAGAAGCTTGGCAGACCTGATCAATCGCAAGGTCATCAACACGACCTTGTCAAAGGACAATGCGGAGAAGCTGCGCACGCTCTCGAAGCGCAAGGGCATCCCGCAGACGCGTGTCCTGGACCGCGCCGTCGATACGCTCTATCAGAAGGAAGAGGCTTCCATGGAGGGAGCGGCGAAGCACACGGGCATTGCCATCTGCATCGCCAACAACAAGGGGGGCGTGGGCAAGACGACCTCGACGGCAGCATTTGCGGACCTCCTGTCGAAGCGCGGCAAGCACGTGCTCGTCATCGATGCGGACCCGCAGGGCAATCTCTCGGGGCGCTTTGGTTACAGCGCGGACAGCCCGGAGCAGGCCATCCCGAATTACCTCGGCTCGCTGATTGAGGACCGCTTCCGCGGCACGGAGCATCAGCCGCTCGGCTACTTCATCAATCACCTGGACGAGTTCCCGCGCATCGACATCATCTACTCGGACATCCGCCTCGATGGTGTCTACACACTGCTGACGACGGACAGCATCGCGAGTGCGACGATGTTCCGCAAGCTGCTCGCGGAGATACGCTCGCTCGACAAGTACGACTACATCCTCATCGATGCGCGTCCAGCCGTCAACAATGAAGTGTCCTCCATCTTCATCGGCAGTGACTACGTGATCATCCCGGTTGAAGCCAGCTGGGACTCGATTGTCGGCGCGAATACGATTTACCAGTTCATGGCCAAGAGCCGTGAGCTCAACCCAGCGCTCAAGCTGCTCGGCGTCTTCTTCACGAAGGTCCAGGACCGCACGACGTCCTTCCACACGCTGCTGCCGATGGTCAAGGGCAACTGGGACAAGGACCTCTTCCAGACGAAGATCCCGCGCAACCAGGATGTCGTCAATGCGGAGAATGAGGGCTATCCGGTCACGTACCGCAAGCCGGCCTGCAAGGCGTCGAAAGCTTATGTGAAACTTTTGGATGAAATGGTGGAGCGAATTGACAATGATGAGAAACAGAACGATTAACTTTGCCAAGTCCGATGCGCGCCCTGAAGATATCAAGGGGACGATCGGCGTCAGCGACCGATTCGCGGACCTGAAGCTCAAGGAGGCGATTGCCGAGCAGATGCGTGCCCCGCAAGCGCCAGCAGCCCAGCCGGGGGCAGATGGCTCAATAGCGCGTGCAGAGGCGGCAGAAGGCACGCTGCGCACAAAGCGTGATGTGGAGGATGTCCTGACGGAAATCGCCGGCACAGCAGGCCGTTTCATGCGGATCCCGCGCACGAAGCTCATGGCGACGCCAGCGGCATGGAACCCGTTCTCCCAGGTCTCGCAGGAGAAAAAAGTCCTGATGGCGGACAGCATCTACCGCACGGGCCTGCAACAGCCGATCGTCGTCCGCAGCATCGACGAGGCCGGCAACATGTACCAGATTCTCGCGGGCAACACGCGCAACGAGATCTACGGCGTTCTCTACGAGCTCACAGGCGACGAGAAGTACGCGTCCATCGAGGCAAAGGTCTACGGCTACGAGGAGCTGACGGATGACCAGGCCCGCGAGATCGCATCGGATACGAACTACGTGCAGCGCGCCGAGCTCTCATCGCGCGACAAGGCGTATGCCGTCCACACTAAAGTGGAGATGCTCAAGAAGAACAAGGTCGCGGCCGTCCTGGACCGCGTGGCCGAGCAGATGAACATCCAGCGCAGCTCCGTGTTCTACTGGAACAAGGTGTTCAGCCTAATCCCGGAATTCTATGCCTACTTCGATGAAGGACGGATCCGCCTGAAGACGGCCAGCCGCATCGCAAGCTGGCCGCCGGCCATCCAGAAGGCGCTCTGGGAGCGCCGCGACTTCCTGACGGATGACCTGATCCTCAAGATTCCCGCCAAGACACCGTACGACCAGATCATCCCGCGCTTTGAAGAGCTGCTGGACATCTCAACCGCTCCGAAAAAGGAGCTGGGACACATCCAATCCATAGACGTGCAGGACCGTACCTACACCATCCAGGCCGAAGTCGACCGGCCAGACAACAGCGAAGTCGTCGTCCTCTGCGTGCCAAAGGGCAAGATGAAAGCCCTGCAGCGCACGTACGGCGATTTCCTCATCAAGTGAAATTTTGGCGGCACTGGTCAAAACGAAGAAGATGTAGTACAATCGAGACAGAAAGAGCGGCCGATGTTTGCCCGTCGGATCCGCCGTTCGTTAAAAACTTGGGACGTTCCGATTTCGCAAAAAGTCAGTTAGTTGCTATTTCAGCAATGCTAGGAGCGCCGCGAGCAACTGCAAAAAAGCCAGCGCAAGGGCTGCTTTCTCGTAAGTCGTCATGGGCATCACCTCCCCTTGAACGGGGAACCGACCATCGACCGCCGAGAATAGTATGCCATGTCGCTGGCATTTTTGCATCTTATGGCGAATTCCCCACACATCTGTGTGAGGAAGCCTGAAGCCTCTGACGAAAGCTCGAGCGAGAATTGCATCTCTTCGATGGTCTGCCCCTTCTGCAGGTACATTCATCGGCAGGGATTTTTGGAAAAGGTCCGTACAGGCGCACTTCCGCATTTCAGCACCTGAAATGCCCTCTGAGACCAGACACAGCCTGGCTTCGCAGGCATCGAAAAAATTGTCGGCGACCTGCGTCCCCTGAACCTGCCGTTGGCGAGTATGTTACTTCAAGAATTGTCCATGCTTTGCCAGATGAAGGATTCCAATTCGTCCTGGCTGCTCCGGTTGAACAGTGTCTTGCACCACTCTGTGTCATTCAATTTCTGGAGCAGCAGCGCCAAGAAACCCAGGTGATCGTGCTGATTCTGCGGAGCTAAACAGATGATGCAGCGGATTTCCTTGCCACTCTGCATCGTGATGGGATTCTGGAATAAGGTAAGTGCAGCAGAGCTAGCGAGGACGCCGTCTTTTGTCTTGGCATGTGCGAGCAAGACGCCTTTGCCGAGGACCATGTAATCGCCGTAGCGGGACAGCAGCGCGATGATGCGGTCAATGTAGCTCTGGACAATGAAGTGGCTATGCAGGAGTGGCTCGCATGCGTACTGGATGGCTTCTTGCCAGGCTGGTTTTGTCTTTAGCGAGGGGGTAGGAAACTCGCCGTTGCAGTAGTTCACGTATTTCAGCAGAGATGTCGATTGACTCTGTTTACTGCTGACTTTCATTCGATGGCTTTTCCTGTAAAAGTAGTCGTTGAGTCCTTTCAGCAGGCCGTTCATGTCTTCAATCTTTGCATAGTCGGATATGATATCGATGATTTCACGCACGTTCTCGCGGAGCTCCGTATCGACGGGAAAGTTCAACTCGATCAGTCGATTGTGGAGCTCCTCCCATTCCTGCGCCGTCGGCAATGGCGATATCGACAACACTGGGCAAGTGATGTCTTGAAAGTACTGTCGTGATGTTGTCGTGATCACGAGGCTGACGTCATCAAGTGGAAACTGCAGACATTCCGCCGTGCTGAGCGGTCCGGTGAAATGGACTTGTGGATAGTGATTGCGTAGTTGCAACAGTAAGAACTGTGATGTACCGATGCCACTGGAACAGACGACCAGAATCTGGCGCTGTTCTTTTGCTTCTGTCTGCGAAACCACTGCACCGCCAAAATAGGTAGCAATCAGGGCAATCTCGTCATCCGAGAAATCTGCATGCCAGAGGTACTCCTGTGATTTGACTGCTGCTTTGGTCAGATAGAACAGGCTTTGATAGTCTTGTTTGATTTTTGACAGCATCGGATTTTGGTAGCGGATTCCGTTCTGCAACCGATGATATACAGAGATGAGATGGACCGTCAACCGATCCACCAGGCCCTTTCGATCTTGTGCAATGTCCAGGCCGGACAATGAAGCAAAACGATTGACCAGATGCTCGGCAAAGATATGCAGGCTACCATAGAGCGCATCTTTCTGAGAAACGGAGATCACTGCCTGCTGGCGCATAATACGGCATAGATAGAGGCACTCACTCCTATCACTTACGTTGTGGCGTGCGAGAAATTCTTTGGCCCAGTCACGAATCCGGATTTCTTCTTCGGACCATTCGATCTGCGCAAAGGATACTCTGTCTCCGTTGATGAGCCGTTGATCATACCAGGTGAGGAAGTACATCATGAAATGGTGTGCATCGTCGGTCAGGCGGCTGCCCACGAGATCCTCATAGGATTGCAGCAGAGCCGGAATATCGGGTGAATAGCTCAAAGTATAGTATCGTTCAAGTAAGTGCAAAATGGCGGCGAAGTTTTCGATGACCCATTGCCTTTTTGCCAGTTCACTCCCTTCCATGATGCGTCCGCGCGGTGTGACGCGGACTTGGAAGGGAGCTTTTTGATTGTAGGATTCCAGATGACGTATCTCCTGCAGAACGGTGTTCCGCGCGACTTGGAAAATGTCCATGAAGTCCTGGAGCGAGATTCCCGGCTCGGTGATCAGCATGTAGTCCAACAGTCTGTTCCGGTCTTCTAAATGAAGGTCTTTCAATGGGATGCGCATCTTACGCGGACGCGTCAGGACATTGTAGACGATGGGCTCTTGCTCATAACTGCGCAAAGCATGCTTTCCCTGCTCTTCCAGATAATATCCCTGTCCCTTCTTATTCTGGATGATGGGCAGCCCCTGCTCGGAAAGGGCGCGATTGACTTTCTTGATCAAATAGAGGATGCTGCGCCTGGACAGCTGCATTGCCTCCTGAAGCCCTTCGATGGATATGGCGTGATTATTTTGTTGTAGCAGTGTCAACAGCTTATCGCCGTTCTTGAATGAACAAAAGGATAACATGACGTGACCTCCTGTGTATTGATAGTATCAGGATAGTTCAGTTATTGCACTTTTGTCAAATCTTTATTGCACTTGTTTGGATTGGTAATTATGTCTAAAATAGGCATTGTAATAAGGAACAAGCCTCAGTGAAAGGAGGGACTGCATGATGGAAGTATTCAATGAACAATATGTTCAGTACATCGATCAGGAGCATGTATCTTGGAAGAGCTTGATTCAGATAGCGGGTCAGCCGCTCTTAGATGACGGCTTGATTGCGCAGGAGTACATCGATGAGATCATCATGACGTGCGAGGAAAAAGGGCCGTACATGAACATCGGGCCGAACATCGTGCTAGCGCATGCAAGGCCGTTGCCTTCCACCAAGAAAGCCGTGATGGCGCTGCTGCTCAGCAAGCAGCCGGCAGCGTTGCTAGATGACCCGGCTCACAAAGCGCGCCTCTGGATTTTCCTGGCGACGCCAGATGATCGAAGCCACATCGAGCTGATCCAGAAACTAGCGACCTTGCTGATGGATGCCGATCATGTACAACGCATTTTGGCAGCAACCTCGCAAGAAGAACTGCTCGCCAGTGTTCTTGCTGAATAAAGAAATCATCTATTCTATATCATTTACGTTTTAGGAGGAATCACTATGAAATTCTTATGCATTTGTCAGTCCGGTCTCGGCAGCAGCTTTATGGTCCAGATGAACATCCAGAATCTGCTCAATTCTGAAGGTGTGGCAGAGGAAATCGCAGTCGAGCACGCAGATGTCGGCAGCACAACAGCCGACATGGCCGATTACTTCTTCGTCGAAAAGACGCTGGGGGATGCCGTATCCGGCTTGCCGCAGGATCGCGTTGTCCTGCTCAACAGCCTGATTGATCAGAATGAGATCAAGAATGCCGTCAACAAAATTCTTGACGACAATAACATTGCACATAATTAAGTACATAGCTAAGGGGACTCAATCGAAAGGGGGATTTCGATTATGATACAGAATCTTTTCGTCAGTATCGTCCAGACACCAGCTTTGCTCGTCGGTTTGCTGGCTGTCCTGGGACTTATCTTACAGCATAAGAAAACCACCCAGGTCATTCAGGGGGGCATCAAGACATTTGCTGGATTCTTGATTTTGACGGGTGGTGCTGGCATCCTTGTCAATTCACTGGATCCATTTGCAAAGATGTTCCAGTTCTCACTCGGTGTACAGGGCGTTGTACCGAGCAATGAAGCAGTTGTTGCCATTGCCTTGGTTGACTATGGCTCTGTGACAGCGATGATCATGTTTGTCGGCATGCTGGTTAACATCGCATTAGCCCGCTTTACGAAATTCAAGTACGTTTTCCTGACTGGTCAGGCCATGCTCTATGTTTCATGCCTGACGGCTGTCATCCTCGTCTCCGCCGGTTTCGGCAATGGTCTTTTCACGATCCTGCTCGGCGGACTGTTTGAAGGCACACTGCTCACTGTCACACCAGCTCTCTGCCAGCCGTTCATGCGCGTGATCACCGGTGGCGATACCGTTGCCATGGGCCATACGGGCAACATCGGCTATGCAGTGGCTGGCTGGTGCGGCAAGTGGTTCGGCAACAAAGAGCACAGTACGGAAGACATCAACGTCCCGAAGAGCATGTCGTTCCTGCGTGATTCGACGGTTTCCATCACGATCGTCATGGCAATCGTCTACGTCATCCTCGCTCTGATGACGGGCCAGCAATTCGTAGAGGAAAACCTTAGCAAAGGAACGAACTACATCATCTATGCAATCGTGCAGGCCGGTACCTTCGCTGCTGGTTTTGCCGTTGTCCTGCAGGGCGTGCGCATGATCTTGGCAGAAATCGTCCCGGCGTTCCAGGGCATTGCCATGAAACTCGTGCCGAACTCCAAGCCTGCTTTGGATGTACCGATCATTTTCCCGTACGCACCGAATGCCGTTCTGCTCGGCTTCTTTGTCAGCTTCATCGTCGGCACACTCTCGATGTTCGGCATGGTTGCCCTCGGCACAGTCGTCATCATTCCAGGTGTTGTCGGTCACTTCTTCTGCGGCGCTGCTGCTGCCATCTACGGCAATGCAAAAGGCGGCCGTCGCGGCGCAATTATCGGCGCTGCTGTCAACAGCCTGCTCATCAGCTGGCTTCCGCTGTTCATCCTGCCGGTCCTCGGCAACCTGAGCCTCGCAAGTTCGACCTTCGCGGATACCGATTACCTCGTTCCGGGCATTATCCTCGGCAACATCGGCGCACTTGGCGAAACGGCCCTGCTCGTCGGCATCATCGGCTTCACAGTCCTTGTCTGCCTGGCAAGTAAGCTCATGAAAGAACCGGAGAAAGCTTAATCATATCGAATAAAAACATCAGCCTTGATTCATGAGATTAAGGCTGATGTTTTTAGTAGAGCAGATAGTAAAAATTCGACGGGTGAATTTCCTTTACTGTAATGAAGGAAATTCACCCGTCGAATTTTTTGCTGTTTTATGCAACTATCCTTATAGTAGCTACCGTCGTGCTTGGTGTGACCGACAGGTATGGTTGCCCCAAGAGTATCTCACACGTTCCACTGCGTATCTAGTCAGCCCTGATTCGGGTTCCAGCTGCTGGCACCCAATGGCTCAATCGGATGCGAATCGCTGAACGGAGCTCCGCAGTTCGGACAACCTTTGTCCTCACCGCAGCTGTCGCAGTAGAGCGTACCGCAATTGCTGCACTCGTATAAGAGTTCCTTCTGTTCTTCCTTCTCCTGTGCGCCGCAGTAGCTGCAGTCATCCTGCAGGACAAATGCATTCTTGTCAGCCATGGTGATCACAGTCCTTTCTTTTGCTCGGGTGACTTCTGTTCCTTGTATCTTTCATCCATCTTCCCGAGATTCCTGCTTGTTTTGCCTATTACAGTTATCAGTATACGGATTTGCCGCTGCCATTTCTGTTACTACTGTTACAAAATCAGAATGCACATCATCAAAAAAGGATTATGGAACATATATGACGAAATTTTGTTTTAGAAACGCGATAGGATGAACCAAACAGCAAGACATAGAAAGGATTGGTGATTCATATGATGGGAGCAATCATCGGGGACATTGTCGGCTCGCGGTTTGAGTGGCACAATTACCGCCACAAGGACTTCATGCTATTCCATCCGAAGTGCCGTCCGACGGATGACAGCATCATGACGCTGGCGGTGGCGAAGGCGATCCTCATGGCGCGGCCGGGGTATGAGAATCTCGCGGAGCAGGCGGTGGCGGCGATGCAGGAGCTCGGGCGCAAGTACCCAAAGGCGGGCTACGGCCGCGGCTTCCGGGCCTGGCTGCAGAGTGAGCATCCGGCGCCCTACAACAGTTTTGGCAATGGCTCGGCCATGCGCGTGAGTCCGGCGGGCTTCGCGGCACGCACAGAAGATGAGGCCAAGGCGCTCTCGTTCGCGGTCACGGCGGTGACGCACAACCACCCGGAGGGCATCAAGGGTGCCGAGGTGGTAGCTGTCCTGATTTACCATGCCCGCCAAGGCATGGCGATGAAGGAGCTGCACGAGCTCGCACAGGATCGCTACTACCCGCTGGACTTCACGCTCGACGAGATCCGGCCGACGTACGAGTTCAGCTCCTCGTGCCAGGGCTCCGTCCCGCAGGCGCTCGTCGCTTTCTTCTCCTCGACGGACTTCGAGGACGCCATCCGCAATGCCATCTCGATTGGCGGCGACAGCGATACCATCGCCGCCATCGCTGGCAGCCTCGCCGAGGCCCACTACGGCATCCCTGAGGATTTGCGCAAAGCTGCCATGCAGCGCCTCGACACGCCATTGCAGGACATCGTGACAGCCTTTGAAGCAGCCTTCCCGACTTGAGATTTCCCCGCTTTGACCGACCGACTCTGTCAAAGCGGGGATTTTTTTGTAAAAAGTCGTTGTTGCTCTTTACACAACAACGACAGTCTGGTATGATGTAGTCAGTTAAGCAACAACGCTTGCAAAGAAAGGTGATTTCAGTGAAATTTTCCAGTCGCATGAGCGTAGCCATCCACATCCTGCTGTATTTGGAGGAGTACGAGAAGGAGGAAAAGGTCACGTCGGAAGTGCTGGCCGATACGACTGGCGTCAACGCGGTCAATATCCGCAAGACGCTGCAGCTGCTGAAGAAGGCGGACTTCATCGAGATCCACCGCGGCGTCGGCGGGGCTTGTCTCAAGAGGGCGCCCGAGACCATCACGGTGCGGGATATCTTTGAGGCGGTCGAGGACTCCGACGAGGAGCTTTTTCACATGCACGAGCATCCGAACACGAACTGCCCGGTCGGCGGCGCCATCAAGGGCGTGCTGGACGGCCATCTCGATGCCTGGAAAACGATGCTGCTCCGCGAGATGCAGAAGGTCACCCTGAAGGACTTGTTCCTGGAGATGCAAGACGAGATCCAGAAGAACCATTGAGGAGGATTTGTATGAAACTCAAGAAGAAAATCACGGCGATGTTACTCGGTATGAGCCTTGTTACGGCGATGTCGGTCAGCCCGGCTTTTGCCGCAGCGAAGACGCCGACATTCACGGACAACAAGCAGATGGTCGAGTATTTCTGGAATGAAGTGTTCAACAAACACAACACGTCCGTGATCGACAAGATGACCGCTCCGGACTACATCCAGCACAATCCGGGCTTCCAGGATGGCCGTCAGGCATTCGAGGATGGCATTGAGGGCTTCCTCAAGGAATTCCCGCAGAGCAAGGCGGAAATCAAGCACATCGGCGCGGATGGCGACCTCGTCTTCATCCACAACCACATTACCCTCAATGATGCAGATCGCGGCCAGGCTGCTGTCGACATCTTCCGCGTCAAGGACGGCAAGATCGTCGAGCACTGGGACGTCATCCAGGATATCCCTGAGAAGGCCGAGAACAACAATACGATGTTCTGATCCGCGCGAGGTGGACCATGCAATCCCGTCCAGAAAGCGAAGCGCGCGATGATGGGCGTACGGGAGAGGCATCGTCTTTGAGAACAGCTACCATTCCATACAGTTTTCATACAGATTCTGTATAATAAAACAAAAATTTATTTTAGCCAAATGCATGGAAAGGGAGATGATCATGATGAAAAAATGGATTCCTTCACTGGCTGCAGGTGCTGTCCTGACGATGAGCGCCTCAATCTGCGCGGCGGCAGTCCCGTCGTCGGCACTCGTCGCCGGTGGGATTGAATACGGAGCTTCGGCGGACTATGTCCGGCAGGTGTACGGCACGCCGACAGAGGTTGAGACAAAGCACCATACGCTCTGGAACGGCGAGGTCACGGAATACGAGTACGGCGATTCCTTTGAATTGAAGTTCGTAGACGGCTACGCACGCCACATCGAGATCTCCCGCCACAATGGCATCAAGACCGCCGCAGGCATCGAAGTCGGCTCCACCCTTGACGCCGTGAAGGCCGCCTACGGCGAGCCCGACAAGATCCGCGGGGACAAGTACATCTACTACTGCGACGAAGACAAGAGCATCGGCCTCGTCTTCGAGATTGAGAATAACCGAGTCGACGAGATTGAGATGGGCTATCTGGACTGACAAATCAAAATCCATAACACAAAATAGGCACGTGCTACAGCTTTTTCTGTGGCACGTGCCTATTTTTCAGTCTTGATTTGAGTTGAAAATCATCGAAATACATTATGATGCATCCATCTTTTCTTTCTATCATGATGATACACCGCTAAATTTCTCTCAAGAGATTCTTTCTGTAGCAGATGTTACAGAAGGAACGCTCATCCTCCCGTATACTGAAGATGTTCCAAGAACGAAGAACAACGGGTTGGCCACCCCCCTGTAACGACACGAATAGCACAAATAGCAAAGGAAGCGATAGTATGATCACGAAGGATATGACACTCGCGGATGTTGTCAAGGCGCATCCGAACACGATTGGGTTCCTCAACGGCCTGCATCTCGACTACTGCTGCGGCGGTCACGAGGCCATCTCGATTGCCATCCGCGAGAAAGGCATGGACGTCGAGAAGTTCCTCGCGGAGCTCAACGAAGTCGCGGCCCGTCCGACAGCGGCAAAGGATGTGCACGCGGACATCGAGTCGTTCAAGGACCTCAAGGTCACGGAGATGCTCGATGACCTCGAGGCGACGCACCACGTCACGGACCGCCGCCTCATGGCCGAGACGGAGGATCTTCTCAACAAGATCCTCATCGTCCACTACCCGCATCACGGCGAGATGCTCACGCGCCTCCACCACCTCTACGCGGGCCTCAAGGCCGAGCTCGAGGAGCACTTCGCCAAGGAAGAGCAGCTCGTCTTCCCGTTGATGCGCCAGCATCCGCACCCGGACAAAGCGACGCTCGACCTCGTCCAACAGCTCGAGGACGAGCACACGGGCGCAGGCGACGTCATCAAGGAAATCCAGCAGCTCACCAACAACTTCACGCCGCCTGAGGACGCCTGCCCGACGTTCCGCCACACCTACGTGACGATGGAAGCCCTCTTCGATGACATCTTCATCCACATCTTCAAAGAGAATTCCATTGCCTTCCCCGAGTACGCCGAACAGCAGTGATACAGTCGCCCATCCGGAAAAGTCCAGTACTGGACTTTTGGGACGGGCGACTCGCGTCTAAAGGCGCATGTCGGACCTTCTGGCAGTCGGACGCATCGGATTCTGAGAAAAAAGTTGCCTCTTTTCAGCTGATTTCCTTTTGGACGTCGTATGCTCAAGATAAACAAAGAGATGCCGTAAGGCTCAACTAGCAACGATCGCCATCGCCAATCCTTCGACTCGTCCGATTGACTGATTGTCCGATTGATTGGAGGGAATATCATGAAATCGTTCTTTCAGAAACTGAATGCCAATAAATCCAAGAAACTCGCCATCGCCCTGGCCGTCGCGCTGTCGGCGGCGACATTCGCGGGCTGCTCGCTCGGCTCTTCGACGACTCCGGCCAAGAGCTCGTCGAGCAGCGCCCAGCAGACGCAGCAGGCCAACCTCGACAACCTCTCCGACGCGCGCAACACGCCGACAGTCCGCGCCGCCGCAGCCGTCGGACCGTCCGTCGTCGGCATCACCAACAAGGCCGTCGCGCGCGACTTCTTCAACAACCCCGTCGAGAGCCAGGGCGTCGGCTCCGGCGTCATCTTCAAGAACGACAGCGGCAAGAGCTACATCGTGACGAACAACCACGTCGTCGACGGCGCGAGCGAGCTCATCGTCTCCCTCTCCGACGGCCGCAGCCTGCCGGGCAAGCTCGTCGGTGCTGATGCGCTCACGGACCTCGCCGTCGTGCAGGTCGATGACGGCAACCTGCCGACAGCCGACTTCGGCGACTCCGACGCGACGGTCGTCGGCGAGTCCGTCATCGCCATCGGCAACCCGATGGGCCTTGAGTTCCAGGGCAGCGTGACGAGCGGCGTCGTCAGCGCCCTCAACCGCACGCTCGGCGACGGTGACGCGCGCATCAAGCTCGTGCAGACCGACGCCGCCATCAACCCGGGCAACTCCGGCGGCGCGCTCGTCAACATGGACGGCAAGGTCATCGGCATCAACAGTGCCAAGATCGTCGCCAACGGCGTCGAAGGCATCGGCCTCGCCATCCCGTCGAACGCCGTGCAGAACGTCATCTCCGCTATCATGGAGAAAGGCTACGTGCCGCGCCCGTACCTCGGCGTCTCCATCTTTGACCAGCAGAGCGCCGCGCGCTACGGCTACCAGCTGAACCTCAAGAAAGGTGTCTACCTCTTCCAGGTCGTCCCCGGCGGCCCGGCCAGCAAGGCTGGCCTGCATAAGGGCGATGTCATCACCGCCATCGACGGCGATGACATCAAGGGCGTCTCCGACCTGCGCGCCAAGATTGCCGAGCACAACATCGGCGACAAGATCGAATTGACCGTCCAGCGCGGCAACCAGGAGCGCACCGTCAGCCTGACGCTTGAAGAGATGCCGCAGGATAATCGCTAATAATCGCTAATAAGAAACATTCCCATACATCTCCCGGTCGGACGCAGCGACTCCCCCTCGCTGCGCCGGACTCCATCCCCAGAGACAAAGAGACCCGACTCGCCATCCCCCGGCGAGTCGGGTCTCTCTTTTATTTATTATGATTGCGCAAACAGTCGACAGGCCGACTGCTATGCGCCCCATCCGTCGGCAGGCGCCACTCCGGCCATCGACGGTCAGCAGTCGGACACAAGATCATCAGCTGGCCGTCGGACGGTTGGCGTGCAGGAAGTCGATATAGTCGTAGCCCCACGCCTCGATGCTCGCGAGCACCGACTCGAACTTCCTCCCAATCTCCGTCAGGCTGTACTCCACGCGCGGCGGCACCTCCGCATAGACCGTGCGGCTCACGATGCCCTCGCGCTCGAGCGACTTGAGCTGCGACGACAGCGTCGCATGCGTGATGCCCAGCTCGCGCTCGAGCTCATTGAAGCGCCGCGTGCCCTGACTCAGCTCATGCAGCACGAGGATCGCCCACTTCCCCTGCAAAATCTTCTGCGACGTCACAAACGGACAGATGCCAAACAAATCTTTCCCCATCGTCATTCCTCCATTACGCAAGTATTTGATACCTAGTCAGGCAAAATTACCTTCTTGTCAATATTCTACATGATTTCTATAATATAGACAAGAGAGTTAGTACAGAAACGATACCTTTATGGAAATACAACGAGAAAAGAGGAATTCCCATGAAAAAAATGCCCGCTGTTTTCGTCGGACACGGCAGCCCGATGATCGCACTCGACCATAATGAATTGACCGACACCTACAACCGCCTCGGGAAGCGCATCCTCGAGGAATTCGGCAAGCCCAAGGCCATCCTGATGATCTCCGCGCACTGGTACACGCATGGCACGCTCGTGCAGAGCGCCGCAAAGCCGCGCCAGGTCTACGACATGTACGGCTTCCCGTCGGAGCTCTACGAACTCAAGTACGAGCCGACCGGCTGCGCAGACCTCACGCGCGACGTCACGGACCTGCTCGGCGCAGACGTCGAAATCGACGACAGCTGGGGCATCGACCACGGCGCCTGGAGCATCCTCGTCCACATCTTCCCAGAGGCCGACATCCCCGTCGTCCAGCTCTCCGTCAACGGCGACATCACGGCGCGCCAGTCGTACGAGCTCGGCCAGAGACTCGCCAGCCTGCGCGAGAAAGGCTACCTCATCATGGGCAGCGGCAACGTCGTCCACAACCTGCGCCGCGTCGAGTGGGAGAACGAGCACGGCACCCCCGCCGCCGACCGCTTCGACGCCGCCATTAAAGCCGCCATCGAAGCGCGCGATGACGAAGCCGTCATCGACTACCACCGCCACCCCGACGCCGACTACGCCGTCCCGACCCCCGACCACTTCCTGCCCCTCCTCTACATCCTCGGCGCCGCCAAGGGAGAGCTCCCCTACACCTTTAACAACGTCCGCAACCTCGGCTCCATGGCCCTGACCGGCTACGCCTTCGGCCTCTAATACACAAGCCCCCATCTGGAACGATGACCGGATGGGGGCTTGTTACATGCATAAGAAGGATTTTTCCTATCTGTATCGAATCTGTAGCTCTAAAGGTACATTCTACCAATTCCATAAAACTACGATGCGCAAACAATATTCTTAGATACGAGACAATACGACTGCTACTCAGGTCATGCAGGCTGCTGAATCGATGGAATATATGTCCAGGCTATTGCATCGATTCAACAGAGGAGGTCTTAGTGATGATCATTTATCAGAATTCAGTAACCGGTTTTCAATCAGATGTTGACAACAACCAGATTGCAGATAAAATCGAACAAGAATTCATTGAGAAGATTGGCCATACTGTTTCTCCAAGTGAGAAAAGCTCATGGAATAATTCGTTATATAGAATGGGTACCATTGTCCGCCTGTCTAAACTACCAGATACTTGCTGGATCCTGATTGAATATAACATCCCAAGTACATCCAAGCGTATTGACTTCCTGATCTGCGGACATGACCAACATAACCAGAAGAATTTCATCATCGTAGAACTGAAACAATGGGAAAAAGCCACGACTACAGATATGCCATACCTCGTAAATACCTTTATCCACGGGAATTATCATGACGTAGCACATCCATCATATCAAGCCTATTCATATAAACATTTCTTATGTGATATGAGTACCGCAGTTTATGAGAAGAATATACATCCCTATTCCTGCGCTTACCTGCATAACTATAAAGCTGGCAAAAAAGAACCTCTTCTCGATAAAAAATACGCTGAATTTTATCTAGATACACCGATATTCTTCAAAGACGATGCACCGAAATTAGAAAAGTTTTTCCATGAATATGTTGGTCGCGGTAATGGTGATACCATTGTTCAAGATTTTGTGAGCAGCAAAATAAAGCCATCGAAAAAATTCATCGAATACGTCTCAGACCTGTTCCAGCATAATCCTACCTACATATTATTGGATGAACAGGTCATTGCATATGCAAATATCATGAAATATGCTTGTGCTTCGGACAAAAGGACGACAATCATTGTTAACGGCGGTCCGGGAACAGGAAAATCTGTTGTTGCGATGAACGTATTTGTCGATTTATTGAAATCCGGGAAAAATGCCTTGTTTGTTGCACCAAACAGTTCCTTTAAGACGGCGATGATTGATGTTCTGGCTTGGCATAAGGTAAAAGCAAAGAATCGATTGATGAAGATATTCAGCGGTTCCACGAAGTTTTGTGAGGTTTCTCCTTTATCCTACGATGTCCTGATTGTCGACGAGGCCCATCGATTAAAGGCAAAAGGAACGTACATGTATAAAGGTGATAGCCAGGTAGAAGATGTCATAAAAGCCTCACGTGTCAATGTATTTTTTATTGATGATGAACAGCGCATCCGTCCTAATGACGAAGGATCAATGGATTATGTAGAAAGTGTAGCCAAAAAGAATCATTCAGAAGTCATAAAGGTAGAGCTCAAAGCTCAATTTCGTTGCTCTGGAGCAGATGGTTTCGTGAATTGGGTAGAACACACCTTGCAGATTCGTGATACAGCAAATTTTGATGGATGGGATAAAGAATCCTTCGAATTCAAGATTATGGATAGCCCTCAGGATCTGGAGAAATATATCCAAAGGAAGCGAATCAATGGATATACTGCAAGGATTGTAGCTGGCTTTGCTTGGCCTTGGACCGCAGCGAAGGACGGGAATCCAGATGCAGAGATTGCCGATGTGAAGATTGCAGAATATGGATATGCTCGTCCGTGGAATAGTCGTCATGATCAATATACATGGGCAATTGACGAGAGCAAGAGCAATCAAATTGGATGCATACATACATCTCAAGGACTAGAATTCGATTATGTTGGTGTGATTCTCGGACGAGATATCTATTATGATCCGGATACCCATACGGTCAATGGAGACTACGAAAATTATTATGATAAGACTGGAAAATCCGGATTGAGAAATAAGCCAGATGAACTGACACAATATATCAAGAACATTTACCGCGTGCTCATGACGCGAGGAATAAAAGGATGCACTATCTTCTGCTGCGATAAGAACTTACAAGCTTATATGAAGAACCGAGCCAATCTCATTGAATCAAAGAAGTTACAGCTTTCAACACATCAAGATCACAGAGCATCCTGAGATTTGCTCGACACGCCACGCAAATCATTTTCTCTACGACGGAGACTGAGTCACAAGACAGAGTCCCCCATCTGTGGTAGAATACAGCCTAGGAGAGCTTTCATCGCTGACGATGAAAACGGAAGAAGCCCCGGTTGAGCAGAACCGGGGCTTCTTTGGGTGATTTATGGTTATTGAGAAAAATTTTCAAATTTGCACTTGATATTCATTCTCATGTATGCTATATTCTATATAGGCTTTCGTTAGCACCTCGATACGAGGCGCAAAGCTCTCCTAAGATATAATACACAGCAAAGATCCCGGCGTACTGCTCATGCGCCGGGATCTTTGTGTCTATGTGGCTTTTA